>ERZ1023203.4-NODE-4-length-267821-cov-16.038862_pt1 | contig 267821 bp, 253 predicted proteins | sample MGYA00380444_ERZ1023203 | MGnify/ENA primary metagenome ERZ1023203 (study PRJEB33173, sample SAMEA4830386) | metagenome | study: EMG produced TPA metagenomics assembly of the PRJEB25223 data set... | reverse complement strand
AGTTAATTTCATAATAAAAACACCCCAAAAGTTAGATTTTTTCTGTCTAACTTTTTGGGGGGTAGTTCATTCAACACCTGATACTATGCGTTTTTCTTATTTGAAATACTTTTTACTCAACCTCTTTATACTCAATGAAAATCAAAGTGCAAACTAGAAAGCTAGCCTCAGGCTGCTCAAAACAGTGTTTTGAGGTTGCAGATGGAAGCTGACGTGGTTTGAAGAGATTTTCGAAGAGTATTACTTAATCTTCTTGATACTTTGACTAAGAATAAATCCTACAATCATCCCTACCATATTTTGCATGAAATTTGGTAGAATTTCTGGGAGGGCTGCTGCCCAGCCATTCATCAAAGTAGAACCCAAGGCGTAGCCTCCTACCATGGCAATAGTTGCTAAAATAAGGCCTAACCACTGACTTTTTCCTTTAAATCCTGCGAAAAATCCCTGCAAGCCATGGTTGACCAAGCTAAAGAACATCCACTGAGGGTAGCCTGATAAGAGGTCAATCAAGAAACTTGCTAGTCCTCCGACTACCGCTCCTTCACGACTACCAAAGTAAAAGGCCGCAAAGAAGACACCAGCATCTAAAAGAGTTAGAATTCCTGTAGGTGTTGGGATTTTTAAGAAATAACCTAGAACCACAGAAAGGGCGGTTAATAGGGATACAAGGGCGATTTTAGTTGTTTTTGTTTGCTTCATATTGTCTTACTCCATACTGATCTGCTTGTGCAATAGCACGATAAACGAAAGCCTTAGAGCTTTCTACTGCTGGCAAAAGTTTATCACCTTTAATCAAGTGACTGGCAATGCTAGAGGCAAAGGTACAACCTGCACCAGCATTTTGGCCTTGGATAACTGGATTTTCTAGGATAGTAAAGGTCTGTCCATCATAAAAGACATCCACAGCCTTGTCCTGACTAAGACGATTGCCTCCCTTGATAATGACTGCTGGCGCTCCTAAATCATGCAATTTCTGCGCTGCAGTTTTCATGTCTTCCAAGGTTTTAATTTCCTGACCGGATAATAATTCTGCTTCTGGGAGATTAGGCGTAATCACACTGACATAAGGGAAAAAGCGAATCAACTCTTGGCAGAGCTCACTGACAGCTACATCATGCGTTTCCTTGCAGACCAAGACAGGATCCAACACCACAGGTACTCCTGGGCGTTGTTTGATAAAGTCCAAGGCCTTCTCAGCCACACTGACAGTAGGGAGAAGACCAATCTTAATTCCCCCAAATTCCACATCACGCAAGCTATCTAATTCATGTTGAAAAATGGTATCATCAGTTGGAAAGACTTCAAATCCTTTTTCTGTCAAGGCTGTCAAACAAGTCACTGCTACAAACCCATGCAAGCCGTTCAAGGTATAGGTAGCCAAATCAGCTGACAGTCCACCACCACTAAAAATATCATTTCCAGAAAGTGCTAAAATACGATTATTCTTCATAACGAATCTCCTTTAAATACAAACCATTTGGTGCTGCAGTGGGACCTGCAAGTTGCCTGTCCTTCTTCTCCAAGATGAGATCAATCTGCTCTACTGGCATGCGGTTGTTACCGATTTTGAGAAGAGTCCCCACCATATTGCGAATCTGTTTATACAAGAAACCATTTCCTGAAAAGGTAAAGGTCAAAAATTGTCCTGTCTCATCGACTATTAAACTAGCTTCTGTGATGGTGCGAACCTTATCCTCTACACTAGTCCCAGAGGCTGTAAAACCGGTAAAATCATGGGTTCCCTCTAGCTTTTTGATTGCAATCTGCATTCGTTCCACATCGAGTGGGTAGGGAAAGTGGGTGGCATAGTGACGGCGCATCGGATTTTTGGGACGTCCTCTATCCACAATAAACTCATAGGTCTTGCTATGCTTGGCATAACGGCAATGAAAATCAGCTGCCACAAGCTCAATCGAAATCACATCAATATCTTCAGGAGACTGGGTATCCAAGGCAAAACGGAGTTTCTCCTCATCCATCTGATAAGGCAGGTTAAAATGAATGACCTGTCCCAGGGCATGAACCCCACTATCTGTCCTACCAGCACCGTGAACAGTAATGGTTTGCCCTTTATTTAATCTGGTCAAGGTTTTTTCAATTTCTTCCTGAACGCTACGCGCATGAGGCTGGCGCTGAAAGCCAGCAAAGGCATAACCATCATAGGAAATAGTTGCTTTATATCTCGTCATAACCTCTATTTTATCAAGAAATTAGTCTGTAAACAAGGACCTAAAACAAATATTGTATGGGTATAAAAATATCATACTCTTCGAAAATCTCTTCAAACCACGTCAGTTTCCATCTGCAACCTCAACACACTATTTTGAGCAACCTGCGGCTAGCTTTCTATAGTAGATTGAAATAAGATATGAACAACTCTATTAGGAAAGTCAAATTAATTTCTAGAAATATTTTAGCAGCTACAGCGTACTATTCCAAACTCAATCAACTATAGTTTGCTCTTTGATTTTCATTGAGTATCAAAAGAAAAACTTAGGAATCAATCCTAAGCTCTCTTCTGAAGTAGGTACATGACAAAGATAGAGATTACAATCAACCAACCTCCTAAGATACTAAAGACCAACATCCCATTGTGAGTTAGTAAGCCAATTGCACCTAGAACGAATGGGGTCGTAAAGGCTCCGAAACTACAGCCTAATACAGCAAATGAAGTTGCTTGATTGAGGAGTTTAGCTGGAATTCGTTCAGAGACAAGTTGAAAGACCGTCGTCAAGACTACACTATAGGCAAATCCAGCCAGAACACTTCCTGCTACTACCACCCACAAGGATGAAGACAAGGCAATCACGATTTGCCCCAAGCCAAAGGTAATACCAGACCAGAGGAGCAGTTTCTCTTTAAAGATAGAAATCAAGAAAGAAAAACTCACCCCAGCCACAATCCCGATCAACTGCATGATACTAAGAACAAAACTAGATAACTGGGCATCCCCCAATCCTCTTTCCACCATCAAACTTGGAATACGGATGGTAATAGCTGTATTGGTACAAACTACAACTGCCGCTTCGATAGCTAAGGTAAAAATCAAGCCTTTCATTTCTCGAGTTAAACGACTTGCTTCCTTCGCTCTTTTCTTGACTTCTTTCTTTGATTTTCCATAAGGGACAAAGAGCAGATAAAGGGGAAGCACCAAAAATCCAGCACTATAGGCTAGAAAGATAGCTGTCCAACCAAAGGCCAACAACTGACCGACGGCCAAGGTAATGAGAGAAGCTCCAACGACCTCTGCAGAAGCGCGTAGCCCTAACATCTGAATTCGCCTTTTTCCTTGGTAGCGTTCACTGATAATAGAAATGGCCTTGGCATTGATCATCCCAAGACCCAAACCAAAGAGAAGCCGTGTTCCAAAGACAAAGGGATAGGCTTGGTACCAGAAGGGAGCTGTACCGCTCAATGATAAAATCAGCAAGCCCAAACTAATCTGTAAGCGCTCAGGAAATATTTTTTCTAAGAAACCATTTAGCAGTAACATCATCATGATTCCAAAGGAAGGCAAGCTCACCAAGAGCTCAATTTGTTCCTTAGAATAACCCTGATAATAGTCAAACATGGCTGGTAGGGCACTCGAAATGGAAAAGGAGGTAATCAAAACGAGGGAGAGAGCCAAAATGCTGGCCCGTTCTAAAAATTGTTTCATGAAATCTCTTTCTATATTTCTCTTAATCTTCTACTTTTTTGATAGTTATCAAATAAGCAAGAAAAGAAGAAGCCTCATTGGTTTGTAGACTCCTTCTTAAATTCGAAAATGAATCCCTTGTATCTTATACTCAATGAAAATCAAAGAGCAAACTAGGAAGCTAGCCGCAGGTTGTTCAAAACAGTGTTTTGAGGTTGCAGATGGAAACTGACGTGGTTTGAAGAGATTTTCGAAGAGTATTAGGATGACTTTCTCTTGATTTGCTTGATAAAGTAGAAAATAAATCCTGCTACCATATAGGCAACAAAGATAATCAGACACCACTTAAACACAACATTCCAACCCTTGTTCACATTCAAAAAGAAGTAAGGGAAAGGATTATCCTTGGCATTTGGAATATTGAGTTTTAGAACCAAGCCATTAAAAAGAGCAAACATCATATACAGAAAGGGTAAAATGGTCCACACTGCTGGATCCCAAATCTTGTATTGACCCTGTTTGTCAAAAAAGAGGGTATCCGCTAAAAACCAGATGGGAACGATATAGTGGCAAAGGAAATTTTCTAGGGTATAGAAATTAGTCGCAATGGGCGCCAAGAGGAAATGGTAAATCACACAGGTAATCATGATACTCATGGTGACCCCACCTTTTAAGCGCAAGAGACTTGGCCTTTGCCAATTTTCACCTACACGGCTCATAACCTTTAGAAGATAAAGGGTAAAAATAGTTACCAAGAGGTTGGACAGAACCGTGTAATAGAGAAGCATCCCAAAACCACCATGCCTAGTAATTTCAAGATAAACTCCCGTAAAAGCCGCTAGAAACAAGAAGATACGGCTATAAAATACAAGTTTATAGTGTTTTGACATGCTTAAATCTTCCTCACAAACTCTGATTTAAGTTTCATGGCACCAAAACCATCAATCTTACAGTCGATATTGTGGTCGCCTTCTACGATGCGGATATTTTTCACGCGCGTCCCTTGTTTCAAATCTTTTGGCGCACCTTTTACTTTCAAGTCCTTGATGAGAGTTACTGTATCACCATCAGCCAATTTATTTCCGTTGGCATCGATAGCAACAATACCTTCTTCTACTTCTGCAACTTCAGCAGGATTCCACTCATGAGCACACTCTGGGCAAACCAGTAGGGCACCGTCTTCGTAGACATACTCTGAGTTACATTTTGGACAATTTGGTAAATTGTTCATGGTTTCTCCTTATCATCATTCACTATTCTTTGAAAATCAAAATTTCTCGAACAGCAACTATTATACCCTAAAATCAGCATTTTGACAAATTTAGAAAAAAACCGATATCAATCTATCGGCTTTTCTACATTTACATTCTTTTTTCAGCTTCTGCTTTGATTTTTTCAACTACTTCTTGAATGTTCAAACCAGTTGTATCAAGGTAGACAGCATCCTCTGCTTGTTTGAGAGGAGAAGTCTCACGATGACTATCCTTGTAGTCACGCGCAGCAATTTCCTTTTTTAGGGTTTCAAGGTCTGTTTCAATTCCCTTGGCAATATTTTCCTTGTAACGACGCTCTGCTCTCTCATCAACAGAAGCTACTAGGAAAATTTTCAATTCTGCTTGTGGCAATACAACAGTTCCAATATCGCGACCATCCATGACAATCCCGCCTTGCTGGGCAATTTCTTGTTGGAGAGAAACCAGTTTCTCACGCACTTCAGGAATTGCTGCAATAGCAGAAACATGATTGGTCACTTCATTTTCACGGATAGGATGGGTAATATCCACATCTCCTACAAAAACAAGCTGGTCTCCAGTTTCTGAACGTCCAAAGCTGATTGAATGCTGGTCCAACAAGGCTAGAAGGGATTCGACTTCTTCAACTCCTAATTGGTTCTTAAGAGCCATATAGGTCGCTGCACGATACATAGCTCCTGTATCAAGGTAGGTGAATCCAAAATCCTTAGCAATAATCTTTGCGACCGTACTCTTACCGCTGGAAGCAGGACCATCAATAGCAATTTGAATTGTTTTCATATCGGCTCCTATTTTATTTTTATAACATCACCTGGATTAGCAAACCAAGATCCTGTAGCCATGTGCCCAGGATTCAAGGCCTCTAACTGAGCAATGGAGATTCCTGCACGAGCGGCAATAGCTGCTTCCCCTTCTCCTGCGAGAACTTTAATCGTTCCTTCAGGATTAGCAGCTTCTTCTGAACTACTAGAAGTAGATTCTGGCTCTGAACTCTGCTCAGGCTGAGAACTGCTTGAAGATGAGATTTGTACTACACTTGCATCAGAATCATGAAAGTCTTTTAAGGCTGCTGTGCGATTACTCCCCCCCGATGATAGATAGATGAGAACGATGACCATCACCACCACAATTACAAAGAAAATACTAGCTAGGATCGTCAAAATACGATTAGCCATCCTATCAGCCCCTCCGTGGTTTCGATGCCGACGCTCTGCTCTTGATTCTTCTTGATCATAGATATCTTCTTGCCACGGTTCTTTTGCCATACCTTACTCCTTGTTTTTTTTTACTTTTCTTATTACAATATAAATATGAACATGAAAATCACACTTATACCTGAACGATGTATCGCCTGTGGGCTTTGCCAAACTTATTCTGATTTATTTGATTACCACGATAATGGAATCGTGCGTTTTTACGATGACCCTGACCAACTGGAAAAAGAAATTTCTCCTAGTCAGGATGTCTTAGAGGCTGTTAAAAATTGCCCAACTCGCGCCCTGATTGGAAACCAGGAAGCCTAAATCAATGGCGATAATCCACTCCCTCTAGTTTAGCACATTTCCATGTAAAATTATAGTCTTTTCACTTTATTTTTTTCTGTAAAATCAGGAAGGTCACTTTTTTCTTTGATAAGATAAAGTGGTCTTTTTTTAGTCTCTAAATAAATCTTACTGATATACTTGCCGAGAATCCCAATGGTCAAGAGTTGAATGCCTCCAAGAAAGAGAATAACAGCCATCAGAGAGGTCCAACCAGATGTCGGATTGCCCAAAATGAGGGTCCGAACCACAACAAAAAAGGTCATCAGCAGAGAAAGAAAACAAGATAGGAGACCAGCTACAAAGGCTATAATCAAGGGAAAATCTGAAAAATTAATAATCCCTTCAATGGAGTAGAAAAAGAGTTGCCTAAAACTCCAACTTGTCTTGCCAGCCTGCCTTTCGACATTTGGATAGTCCAAATAGTAGGTTTTGAAACCCACCCAGGCGAAGAGCCCCTTTGAAAAACGATTGGACTCGGTCAAGCTTAAAATGGCATCGACCACAGACCTTCTCATCATACGAAAATCACGGACACCCGACGGCAGAGCTACTGGGCTGATTTTTTGCATGAGGCGATAAAAGAGAACAGCACAGAAACTGCGAAAGAAGGGTTCTCCCTCCCGACTAGTTCTCCGTGTCCCAACGCAGTCCAAGTCTACATTTTTGTCTAGTACATTTTTCATCTCAAACAACATACTAGGAGGATCTTGGAGGTCTGCATCCATCACCACCACCAAATCTCCTGTCGCATATTGCAAGCCTGCATAAAGGGCTGCTTCTTTGCCAAAATTTCGAGAGAAAGAAATATAATGGACTGCCGGATTTTGCTCCCGATAGGCCTTTAAGAGTTCCAAGGTCCCATCACTTGATCCATCATCGACAAAGACATACTCGATTTCTGTTTCCAAATCTGGAAGTAAAGCTTCCAGAGCCTGATAAAAAAGAGGAAGTACTTCCTCTTCGTTTAAACAAGGGACGATGATTGAAATCATCATCTTAGTCTTCAAATCCATTTGGATGCTTGCTTTGCCAACGCCATGCGTCTTCACACATTTGGGTGATGTCGAGTTCTGCTTCCCAACCGAGTTCTGCTTTAGCTTTTGCTGGGTCTGAGTAGCAGGCAGCGATATCACCTGGGCGACGTTCTACGATGCGGTAAGGAATAGGACGTCCCACCGCTTTTTCCATGTTTTGGATAATTTCAAGAACTGAGTAACCTTTACCAGTTCCAAGGTTATAAACGTTTAGTCCTGAACCTTTTTGGATTTTTTTCAAAGCTGCAACGTGACCCTTAGCCAAATCGACAACGTGGATATAGTCACGAACACCTGTTCCATCTTCCGTATCGTAATCGTCTCCAAACACTTGCACTTGCTCTAATTTTCCAACGGCTACTTGAGTCACATATGGCAAGAGATTGTTTGGAATACCGTTTGGATTTTCTCCCAAATCACCACTCTCATGGGCTCCGATTGGGTTAAAGTAACGAAGCAAGACAACATTCCATTCTGAGTCTGCTTTGTAAATATCAGTCAAAATTTCCTCTAGCATGAGCTTAGTACGACCGTATGGGTTGGTCACTGAAAGTGGGAAATCTTCCAAGATGGGCACTGTGTGCGGATCCCCGTAAACTGTCGCAGAAGAACTGAAGATGATGTTTTTACAGTTGTTTTCTTCCATGACTTTCAAAAGGCTGACAGTTCCAGCGATATTGTTGTCATAGTAGGCAAGAGGGATACGTGTTGATTCGCCAACAGCCTTCAAACCAGCAAAGTGAATGACACCAGTCGGTTCTTCCTGCTTGAAAATATCTCTGAGGGTATCTGTGTCACGAATATCTGCCTCATAGAAAGGAATCTCAACTCCTGTGATTCTTTCAACAACTTCTAAACTCTTACGATTGCTATTGACAAGATTATCCACCACAACAACTTGATGGCCTGCTTGGATCAATTCAATAACAGTGTGGGTTCCAATAAAACCGGCACCACCAGTTACCAAAATCTTTTCTTGCATCTTTTTTCCTCGATTCTCAGATTATTTTTTCTTATTTTACCATTTTTGACAGGGAATGTCATTTGCCATCCTAAACTACCTGATAAAATTTCAGTAAAATGCTTATACTCTTCGAAAATCCAATTCAAACCACGTCAACGTCGCCTTGCCATGGGTATGGTTACTGACTTCGTCAGTTCTATCCACAACCTCAAAGCAGTGCTTTGAGTAACCCGCGGCTAGTTACCTAGTTTGTTCTTTGATTTTCATTGAGTATTATTCGCTTTTTACTCGTTTGACATAGTTTTCAATTGGGTAATTTAGAGGGTCCAAGGTCAACTCCTTGTCTTGGATCAGTTGAGCTAAATGGTAACCAATAATAGGACCAGTTGTGAGGCCTGATGAACCTAGTCCACTGGCTGCATAGACACCAGTTAAGTCAGGCACCTGCCCAAAGAAAGGAGAGAAATCACTGGTGTAGGCACGGATTCCAACACGCTCAGATTTTGAAGTAGCTTCAGCCAAAATCAGATAGTGAGTCAAGGTTGCCTCCTCCATTTGTTGGAGCAAGGTTTCATCTACCGTCAAATCAAATCCCATGTCATTTTCGTGGGTAGCGCCTAAGGACAATTTCCCACCTGCAGAAGGAATCAAATCCCACTCCCCTTCTGGCATGACAACAGGGTAAGCTTCCATGTCTTGGACCAGCTGATAATCTCGTAGTTGTCCTTTTTGAGGACGAACATCTACTTCATAACCCAAGGGTTCTAACATGTCCCCCAACCAAGCTCCCGTCGCCAAAATAACCTGCTCAAACTCCTCTTCACCAATCTGGTAGCCTGATGCTAACAGTGTCAGAGTCACTTTTTCTTTGACCAGCTTGACCTGACTGGCTTCCAGCAAACGAGTCACTAAGAGGTGGCCATCTACTCTCGCTCCACCAGAAGCATAGAGCAGGCGGTCAAATCCCTGCAAACCAGGGAATAATTCATTAGCTGAGGCTTGGTCCAGAATGGCTAATTGCCCTATCAAGGGAGATTCTTCTCTGCGCTGGAGGGCCAGTTGATAAAGTTCTTCCAACTTGGATTCATCCTTTTTCAAGAGAAAGACTCCCGAACGCTGGTAAAAGTCGATTTTTTGTCCTGATTTCTCTAAATCAGCTAATAAATCAACATAAAAATCAGCCCCCAAGCGCGCCATCTTGTACCAGGCTTTATTACGGCGTTTGGAAAACCAAGGACTGATAATTCCTGCTGCAGCCTTGGTGGCTTGACCTTGCTCATGGTCAAAAACGGTCACCTCTAGGTCACTTTCTCTCGAGAGGTAGTAGGCAGCTGTTGCTCCCACAATTCCTGCTCCAATAATGGCAACTTTTTTCATTGTCTTCACTTTCTAACTAGATATGACGGAAAGGATTGGTCGATGCTTGACTAGGTAAAATCTCTAGTTCCCAGCCTTTTTTCTCTTTCCATTGAGTAAGGAGTGCTGCGATTTTTTCCACAAAAAGCACTTCGATATAGTGACCTGGATCCAATGCTAACAAGCCATCAGACAGCATATCCTGAGCAGTATGGTAGTAGATATCACCAGTGATATAGACATCTGCCCCCTTTGCCAAAGCATCCTTATAGAAAGACTGCCCGCTTCCACCACAAATTGCTACTCTTGAAATAGGCTTCTGCAAATCATCCTCTTGATAATGCACCATTCGAAGGCTATCTAGGTCAAAGACTTGCTTGACCTGTTGGGCCAATTCCCAAAATGTCTGAGGCTGAATATTCCCAATACGTCCAATTCCACGTTCTGGACCTGTTTCCTGCAGATAAGTCGTCTCCTCGATTCCTAGCATCTGACAAAACCAGTCATTGAGCCCATTTTCAACGATATCAATATTGGTATGGCTGACATAAACTGCGATGTCATGCTTAATCAGGTCGATGTAAATCTGATTTTGCGGACGGCTGGCAAGCAAGTCCTTGATAGGACGAAAGATAGGCGCGTGCTTGACGATAATCAAGTCCACACCCTTTTCAATGGCCTCTGCCACTGTCTCTTCACGAATATCGAGGGCAACCATGACCCTTTGGATACCCTTGTCTAAAGTGCCAATTTGCAGACCACGGCTGTCTCCCTCCATAGAAAATTCCTGAGGGCAAAAGGCTTCATAAGCTTGGATCACTTCACTTGCTAACATGGAGCACCTCCTTGATAGCTTGAATCTTATCTACTAGAACTTGACGTTCTTCCAGATTTTTTTCTGGGATTTGTCCGAGGGCAAACTCTAGCTTCTCAGCTTCTTTTTGCCATTTTTGGACAAATACTGGACTGACTTCTTTGGACAAGAAGGGACCAAAGCGAACATCACTGGCTGATAGCTTCATTTGTCCTGCTTCCACCACCAAAATCTCATAAAACTTTCCAGCTTCTTCTAAGATGCTTTCTGCTACAATCTGGAATCCATGATCCTGTAGCCAGATACGCAAGTCGTCTTCACGATTATTGGGCTGGAGGATCAAACGCTCTACATTAGCTAACTTCCCCAAACCTTCTTCTAAAATCCTAGCAATCAAACGACCACCCATGCCAGCAATGGTAATGACAGACACTTGGTCAGTCTCTTCAAAAGCTGCCAAGCCATTGGCTAAACGGACTTGGATTTTCTCCTTTAGGCCGTGAGCCTCAACATTTTTAACCGCAGACTGATAGGGACCTTCCACCACCTCACCTGCAATAGCGCTTTTGATTTGGCCTCTCTCAACCAACTCGATAGGCAGATAAGCATGGTCACTTCCCACATCTAGTAAAATAGCCCCCTGTGACACAAAGGAAGCTACCAATTCTAATCTCTTTGAAATCATTTTCTCTCACTTTCCAAACTCTATTACCTCTTATTATACCACATTTCGGCTGGCAATCTTGTACCTAAAAAAACCGCAATCCACAGATTGCAGTCTTTCTTTATTTTTTCGCTTGGTAACGACTGGTCAGGATGAAAATCACGGTAAAGACCAACATCATGACACCATAAACAGGTAATGTTTGTCCTGTTAAGGTTGAAATTTCAAGCAGTTTTTGAATTCTTGGGAAGAGAGCTGTGGCTAGGAAACCTCCTACTGACCAAACAATCAAGAGGACACGCCATAGGGTAAATGGCATGCAGGCTCTAAATACGGATAAGAAACCAATTGACCCCAAGAGATAATAGAGGAGAGTTGAGATTTCTAACTCAGACCAACCTTGACTCGTTCCAAAGATTTTCACAAAAAGAACGCTAAACACGACCATGAGGGCACTTGGTAGGGCACGAAGCATGGATCTTCTGAGGAAGTTTGGCTCGACAGGTTTGATATTTCGCTCAAAAGTCAAAACGAATGGTGGGAAACCTTCCACAAACTGGTCAATCATGGTAATCTGGATCGGAATGAAGGGGAAAATCAAAATCCACTCTGACCGACCTAGTAAAGCACTGGCAATACAGATGACTGCTAACAGGAAGGAATAGATGGTCTTTATCAAGAAAATCGGGGCGATGTGGGCAATGTTATTGACCACGCGACGACCCTCGAAGAGAATCTCAGGAACATCATTAAAGTCTGAGTTCAAGAGAACCAGATTGGCAATCTGACGGGTTGCTGGATCTCCCTCCGCCATCACGATAGAACAATCCGCCTCACGAAGGGCCAAGATATCATTAACCCCGTCCCCTGTCATAGCCGTTGTATGACCCACTTTTTTCAACGTTTGGATGATGAGTTTCTTTTGATGAGGGGAAACACGTCCAAAAATAGCTGTCTCCTCCGCCATGGCCATCAATTCCTCATCGGTGATTTTTGAGCAATCTACATAGTTGTGATAGTCCGCAAAACCAGCCTTCTGGGCAATGCTGGACACCGTAACTGGATTGTCACCAGAGATAATCTTGAGTCCCACCTCCTGAGAACGGAGATAGTCCAGCGTCTCTGCTGCTCCCTCTCGAATGGGATCCAAGATTTCCAGCAAGGCTAGAGCCTGAATATCAGATGGTTTCTGTGGTTTGTGATGGTCTAATTTCTCCTGACTGAGAGCTAAGACCAAGACACGTGATCCTCTCTCCAAGGCCTCCCTGGCTTCTGGGACTTCAGAATCCAGCAACATCTCAGGTGCCCCTAAGAAAACTATTCCCAAACCTTCTAACTCCATAGCCCCCCACTTGCGGTCGCTCGAGAAGGGAAGATTGGAAATCATAGGATAAGCAACATCTCCCACAAAACGCTGGCGAATGGCTTGGGCAGTTGGATTCTTATCCTCACTATGGGCCATGTAGCTAGTCAAGATGTTGGCAATAGCCTCTTCACCATACGTTTCCGTCAACGGAAGAACAGCCTCCACCTGCATCTTTCCTTGGGTGATGGTACCCGTCTTGTCCAGACAGAGCATATCCACGCGCGCCAAGGTCTCAACAGAGTACATCTCCTGCACCAAGACCTTTTTCAAACCTAGCTTGATAACTGCAGTTAAGAGCGAAGTAATGGTCAAAAGGGCAATTCCCTTAGGCAACATTCCCAAAAGAGCTGTCGACGAGTTTACAACAGATGACTTGAGAGGCAGGCCTTTTAAAAGCAAGGCTTCCAGCAAGAGAGCCAGACCAAAGGGAATGATAATCTTCCCAGTAAAACCAGCCAACTTGTCCAGCGATTTCATGATACGGGAGTTGATGGGTTTAACGGTCTTAGCCTCAAGCATGAGTTTGGCAGCATAGTTGTCTGCACCGACATGGTGAACTTGAGATAAAACTGACCCACTGGCTAGGAAACTTCCTGACAAAAGTAAGCCGTCAACTTCCTTTTGCACCAAATCACTTTCTCCCGTTAACATGGCTTCATTGACTTCCGCAAAGCCTTCCAAAACCAAGGCATCACTAGGAATCTGCTCTCCTGCAGACAAACGAATGACATCTCCTAGCACTAATTCTTCAGGATTAAGAGCAACTTCCTGACCATCACGGATGGTTTTGACCTTTTCCTTGGTCATGAGATTGAGCTTGTCCACCATGTGTTTGGCTCGTAGCTCGGTCACAATCCCAGAAAAAGCGTTAAAGCAGATAACAGCAAAGAAGACCAGATTGCTCCAAGCCTGCACAAAGGCAAGAGCCAAAGCAATGGCAAAGTTCAAAGCGTTAAAAAGGGTAAAGACATTTCGTTTAACGATTTGCCAAGTGCTGGTACTGGCTGATGCGGTAAAGTCATTGACCAAACCCTCAGCCTGTCTTTCCTTGACTTCTCTTTGGGTTAATCCCATAATCTTATTTTTATCCATAAATTCTATTATATCATTTTTTTTAACAGAATTCTAATTTCATCCTAAATATGTATCTAGTCAAGGGAAAAGTTTGCCAGCCCTCCTTTGATAAGGTATAATAATAACAAGAAAACAATCGAAGGAGATCGCATGTTTTATACTTATTTGCGTGGATTAGTTGTATTGCTCTTATGGTCCATCAATGGCAATGCTCACTATCATAATACTGATAAAATTCCTAATCAAGATGAAAATTATATTTTAGTTGCGCCTCACCGTACCTGGTGGGATCCTGTTTATATGGCCTTTGCGACCAAGCCAAAACAGTTCATCTTTATGGCAAAAAAAGAACTCTTTACCAACCGTATCTTTGGTTGGTGGATTCGTATGTGTGGCGCCTTTCCCATCGACCGTGAAAATCCCAGCGCCTCAGCCATCAAATATCCTATCAACGTTCTCAAAAAAAGTGACCGCTCTCTCATCATGTTTCCAAGTGGTAGCCGCCACTCAAACGATGTCAAGGGGGGCGCAGCACTGATTGCCAAAATGGCCAAGGTCCGTATCATGCCGGTTACCTACACCGGTCCCATGACTTTGAAGGGCTTGATTAGCCGTGAACGTGTCGATATGAACTTTGGAAATCCAATCGATATCTCAGATATCAAGAAAATGAATGATGAAGGCATTGAAACAGTCGCCAATCGTATTCAAACAGAATTCCAACGTCTGGACGAAGAAACGAAACAATGGCACAATGATAAAAAACCAAATCCACTCTGGTGGTTTATCCGCATCCCTGCCCTCATCCTTGCTATTATCCTCGCTATCCTAACCATCATCTTTAGCTTTATTGCAAGCTTCATCTGGAACCCAGATAAGAAAAGAGAAGAACTTGCATAGAAGAAATGAACCTTGGCCAAACAGCTAAGGTTTTCATTTATATAGTAGATTGGAACTAGAATAGTACACCTCTACTTCTAAAACATTTTTAGAAATCGATTTGACTGTCCTGATCGATTTGTCCTATTCTTATTTCATTTTACTATATTTATAAGAATCTCCTAATCAAATCAAAAGCCACTCTACAATAGAGTAACTTTAAGATTGTCCATTTATACTCAATGAAAAAGCCCTCTGAAAATCAGAGAGCTGATTTGAGCTCGGGCTAAAATCCTAGTGAAACAAAAAAATCTACACGATCAGAAAAGTCTCTATCGTGCCATTTTCATACATGATGTATAGTCCAAGTAGAATGAATACTAAGGGCACAATGATTCGCTCGTATTTTTCAATTGTCTCGAATATTAACGGAATAGAGGATAACACCCGACTAATCTCGCAAAAGATAATTATGCCGATTACAAACACAAGCAAGGCCACGAGGGTCTGTGACCAATCTAACGAAGCAAAATAAGGTATATAGATACCTAAATTATCTCCGCCAGACGCAATTGTCAGCAATGTAACTGTCCAAAACAGTTGATTTGCCTTGCTTTGTTCTAATCTTTCAATAATTTCTTCCTCTTCTTCTTCCGCATCTTCTCCAACAATTGCAAAGCGAATCCCTAAATAGATAGGGATTAAACCAAGCAATCCAACCATCCATTCTTCAGGCACGAAATTAACGACATAAGCAGCAACTAAACTCGCCCCTACAAGTAAGCCTGTGCCTAGATATTGCCCCGCATAAATATGCCATTTCTGTTTATTCTGTGATAGCTGTGCAAATAAAATAATTAAAATAATTAAATAATCGATACTGGTGGAAATATAAACACCAATAGCAGATATGATTGTCTGTCCCATAAAAAAAACCTCCTGTATTAGTCAGTAATAAATCAGCAGATTTTAGGAGAGCACAGACACATTAATTTAGCTATCGCTAGTGGGTAATGTCGAACGTAGGAAAGCATTTTACTCCTCCTCAAAACGTAGTTACAAAGTAATTTCTAACTGGAATTCAGTGACTACTTCCATGTAAAGTATAACATACTATACTTTACTTTGTAAAGAGTGGGCTCTTCTAGGGGGCTTGCATACAGCTACTCGGCTTGAAAAGCCGAGTAACTGCGCACCTTTATGGTGTAATTAGCTGATACCATTTGAGGTTTTTGTAGTCTCCAAAATTGTTACCGATAAAACCTCAATAAAAAAGCCCTCTGAAGTCAGAGAGCTGATTTTAGCCCGGGCTAAAATCCTAGTGAAAAAGATGAAACTCCTTGTGCTCATCGAACACTGTGTCATTTCCCTATTTTCATACGGATTTTTGACGCCCTTAGCATCATGATTCTTGCTAGATAAATCGTTTATAGACTAGGGGACGAGGTGAAGATCGTACGAAACTTTCAGTGAAACAAAAAAATCTCCCCGAAGGGAGAAAAGCTAGTTTATTTTACCTTACAGTGCTAGGAACCGTAACCGAAGATTATACTTGAGTATAGCGAGGTAAGGTGACAACGCAACAAAGCTACCCAATTTAGAGTAGCTTTATTATCAAGATATGCTCAATTGAACACGGCCTAAGCACTTGGCAAAAAAGATAAAATCTCCTAGAAACTGAAGTTTCTTCGTCAATTTTCCTATTTTTGCTTTGTGTTTTTGACGGCCTTTGTATCTTGAATTAGCGACGAAGTCCTAGAGAGTTGATCAACTCACGGTAACGGTTAACGTCGTTTTTACGCAAGTATGCAAGCAAGTTACGACGGCGACCGATTTTTTTCATCAATCCACGGTAAGTAGCGTGGTCTTTTTTGTGTTGTTTGATGTGTTCGTTAAGGTGGTTGATTTCCCAAGTAAGGACAGCAACTTGAACCTCTACTGAACCTGTATCACCTTCGTGACGTGCATATTGTGCAATGATTTCATTTTTTTTCTCTTTTGAGATTGCCATGATGTTTCTCCTTTTTATTTGGCTTCATCCGAGTGACAGGTTGGCATGCCTGTAACCAAGAAGAAGTTATTTGTCTTTACGACAATCCCTATTTTACCAAGATTTAAATTTTCTGTCAAACATTAATACTCTCATAGTTATTATTTTTCAAGTAAAGAGATACGTTCTTTTATATGATGACCTTTTTCAAGTTCATCTACCAATCCAATAGCATAATCTGCATAACTAATCTGGCTTATTCCTTTTTCATTAGTAGTAAAAATTTCTCCTGCTAGAATGTAGTTTCCTGTTTTTTCACCATCGGGAATAAAATCTACAGCAGGACTGACAAAAGTCCAGTTGAGATTATTTTTTGTACGAAGAAGATCCAATTCATCCGCTTGAGCTTTTGCTAGTGACTTAAATTCTTCAGGAAAATCAGACGTATCTAAAAGTCGTGTCGTTTTTGTTTCATCTATATAAAGACTTCCTGCTCCCCCTACAACTAGAAAACGTGTCTGTGTTCCAGCAAGAAGCTGATTAAATAGTTCGATTGATTTGCTGTGGAGCGGTAGCGTATCTGGTGTATAAGCACCAAACGCTGAAATAACAGCATCAAATCCAGTAAGATCATCTTTTGTCAACTCAAATAAATCTTTTTTAATAATAGACTCAGATTGACTTTTGTTTTCAGAACGAACAATAGCCGTTACTTCATGTCCTCGTTTGACTACTTCTTCAACAATTGCTTTCCCCGCTTGTCCATTTGCTGCAATAACTGCTAGTTTCATTTTTTATACCTCTCTTATTGTAATTATTTTAGTTACAACAATTGTGACACTCTTAATAATCAATGTCAATAGTTTTGCTTAATTATTATCAAAATATTTCTACCAAGAAAACTAACCATGATTCTAGTGAAAAAAAATCTTCTTTGCCAACAAATTTACTTTCTTGTTTTAAACATGCTATAATAATCATAGCAAGAGATCTAAGTTGTCTGTTTTTTTAAAACGAGGTGATTATCATGCGTAGATTCTATTCCCATCTCCCCTACTATCTGGTCATATTATTCTTTTATTGGCCACTTTATGAGTTGTTCTTACTAGTTGTTTCTGACCCCCTTACACTCAAGGAACTCTATATAAACAATCTTCTCTTCTTTACACCTCTGGTAATCTTGATTGTATCGTTACTCTATAGCTACCGTTTCCGTTTCTCACTTTGATGGTTAGTTGGTAACGGACTGCTCTTTTACTTTACTATCATAACCTTTGGTGAGTTTATACTAATTTACTTGCTAATCTATGAAACAGTTGCTCTGGTGGGCATGGATTCTGGTATTAGCATCAAGCATATTCTACAAAAAATGAAAAACAAAAAACTTTCACAAAATCCTTGAAAAATCTCACAATCATGCTATAATAATCCATAGAGACAAGTCACTTAGTCCCTTTCTACTAGAGAGTGCGTGGTTGCTGGAAACGCATAGGAAGTCTAAACTGATACTACTCTTGAGTTTTTTATGAAAACATAAAACGGTGGCCACGTTAGAGCCAATCAGAGGTGTCCCTCTCTTTTGAGGTACATAAATGAAGGTGGAACCACGTTGCGACGTCCTTTCGAGGATGTCGCATTTTTTTATTAGGATACTAATTATGGAGTTGCAAGAATTAGTGGAGCGCAGTTGGGCAATCCGACAAGCTTATCACGAACTGGAAGTTAAGCATCATGATTCCAAGTGGACGGTAGAAGAAGACCCCTTGGCTTTATCTAATGATGACAAAGCAAGGACGCTACTATGATGAAACACCCTACACACTGGAACAAAAACTTTCAGAAAATATCTGGTGGCTATTAGAACTTTCTCAACGTTTGGATATAGACATTCTGACGGAAATGGAAAACTTCCTCTCTGATAAAGAAAAGCAATTGAACGTTAGGACTTGGAAGTAGTCTGATGATAAAAAATCAATGCTTAGAAACTATGAAATAATAAAAAAGGAGAACATCATGATTAACATTACTTTCCCAGATGGCGCTGTTCGTGAATTCGAATCTGGCGTAACAACTTTTGAAATTGCCCAATCTATCAGCAATTCCCTAGCTAAAAAAGCCTTGGCTGGTAAATTCAACGGCAAACTCATCGACACTACTCGCGCTATCACTGAAGATGGAAGCATCGAAATTGTGACACCTGATCACGAAGATGCCCTTCCAATCTTGCGCCACTCAGCAGCTCACTTGTTCGCCCAAGCAGCTCGTCGTCTTTTCCCAGACATTCACTTGGGAGTTGGTCCAGCCATCGAAGATGGTTTCTACTACGATACTGACAACACAGCTGGTCAAATCTCTAACGAAGACCTTCCTCGTATCGAAGAAGAAATGCAAAAAATCGTCAAAGAAAACTTCCCATCTATTCGTGAAGAAGTGACTAAAGACGAGGCACGTGAAATCTTCAAAAATGACCCTTACAAGTTGGAATTGATTGAAGAACACTCAGAAGACGAAGGCGGTTTGACTATCTATCGTCAGGGTGAATATGTAGACCTCTGCCGTGGACCTCACGTTCCATCAACAGGTCGTATCCAAATCTTCCACCTTCTCCATGTAGCTGGTGCGTACTGGCGTGGAAACAGCGACAACGCTATGATGCAACGTATCTACGGTACAGCTTGGTTTGAAAAGAAAGACTTGAAAAACTACCTTCAAATGCGTGAAGAAGCTAAGGAACGTGACCACCGTAAACTTGGTAAAGAGCTTGACCTCTTTATGATTTCACAAGAAGTGGGACAAGGTTTGCCATTCTGGTTGCCAAATGGTGCGACTATCCGTCGTGAATTGGAACGCTACATCGTAAACAAAGAGTTGGCTTCTGGCTACCAACACGTCTACACTCCACCACTTGCTTCTGTTGAGCTTTACAAGACTTCTGGCCACTGGGATCATTACCAAGAAGACATGTTCCCAACCATGGACATGGGTGACGGGGAAGAATTTGTCCTTCGTCCAATGAACTGTCCGCACCACATCCAAGTTTTCAAACACCATGTTCACTCTTACCGTGAATTGCCAATCCGTATCGCTGAAATCGGTATGATGCACCGTTACGAAAAATCTGGTGCCCTCACTGGCCTTCAACGTGTACGTGAAATGTCACTCAACGACGGTCACCTATTCGTTACTCCAGAACAAATCCAAGAAGAATTCCAACGTGCCCTTCAGTTGATTATCGATGTTTATGAAGACTTCAACTTGACTGACTACCGCTTCCGCCTCTCTCTTCGTGACCCTCAAGATACTCATAAGTACTTTGATAACGATGAGATGTGGGAAAATGCCCAAACCATGCTTCGTGCAGCTCTTGATGAAATGGGCGTGGACTACTTTGAAGCCGAAGGTGAAGCGGCCTTCTACGGACCAAAATTGGATATCCAGATTAAAACTGCCCTTGGAAAAGAAGAAACCCTTTCTACTATCCAACTTGATTTCTTGTTGCCAGAACGCTTCGACCTCAAATACATCGGAGCTGATGGCGAAGATCACCGTCCAGTCATGATCCACCGTGGGGTTATCTCAACTATGGAACGCTTCACAGCTATCTTGATTGAGAACTACAAGGGTGCCTTCCCAACATGGCTGGCACCACACCAAGTAACCCTTATCCCAGTATCTAACGAAAAACACGTGGACTACGCTTGGGAAGTAGCCAAGAAACTCCGTGACCGCGGTGTCCGTGCAGACGTAGATGAGCGCAATGAAAAAATGCAGTTCAAGATCCGTGCTTCACAAACCAGCAAGATTCCTTACCAATTAATTGTTGGAGACAAAGAAATGGAAGACGAAACAGTCAACGTTCGTCGCTACGGCCAAAAAGAAACACAAACTGTCTCAGTTGATAATTTTGTTCAAGCTATCCTAGCTGATATCGCCAACAAATCACGCGTTGAGAAATAAGAGTCTAGCATAAAAGCCTCCAATCTGGAGGCTTTTTCTCATCTATTTTTACTCAAGGACTAAGTTCACTTGAGCAAACTGAATCCGCACTGTCGTTCCTTTTCCGACCTCAGACTCGATACGAATCTGGTGCCCCAGTTCTTCAGAAATTTTCTTAGATAGATAAAGGCCAAGTCCAGAGGACTGCTGGGTCAAACGGCCATTGTATCCTGAAAAGCCACGTTCAAATACTCGGAGGACATCACTGTTTTTTATCCCGATTCCCGTATCTTTGATACAAAGCTCTTGGTCATCCATATAAATCTCCAGACCACCTTCCTTGGTGTACTTGAGACTGTTTGAGATGATTTGCTCAATAACCACTAGCAGCCACTTTTTATCCGTCACGATTTCTTTATCAAGGTCATGTAGATTGACATTTAAGCCTTTTTGAATAAAGAAAAGAGCATATTTACGAATTATTTCCTTGACCAAGTCCTCAATTTGAACCTGCTTTAAGACCAAATCATCATGGAAACTTTCTAAACGCAGGTACTGTAAAACTAGGTTGGTATAGGAGTCGATTTTGAAAATTTCCTGTTCTAGCTGCTGCTTCAGTTGGCGGTCGACCACTTCTGCAACTAAGAGTTGACTGGCTGCAATGGGGGTCTTTATCTGATGGACCCACAAGGTATAGTAATCCAGCAAATCCGTCAGTTTTCTTTCTGCTTTTGACCTCTGCTGATAGAGTTCCATCTCACGCGCTTCTAATTTTTCTGCTAAAGCTATTTCCAAAGGAGACTTGGCTTCCCTCTCTCCATAGAGAAGTTCCTGGCGATAGACCTGCGTTTCCACCAATATGTCCCAAGTGAAAAATAAGATGGTTACAAAGCAACACAAGAAGAAAAAGTAGAGGAAGTAAATTCCTAGACTGGCAAATAAAAACTGAAAGAGTAAGACAAGAAATGCCAAAGAAAGCAGATAGATAAAAAGACGACTACGGGAGCGCAGATAGGCTAGAAAAAATTGTTTCCAATCAAGCATGCTTCAATCCGTACCCTATTCCTTTCTTGGTCTCGATAAATCCTACCAATCCCTGCTCCTCCAACTTTTTACGCAAACGAGCCACATTGACAGAGAGGGTATTATCATCAATGAAAAAGTCACTGTTCCAAAGTTCCCGCATCAGGTCGTCACGTGCTACGATGTTGCCTGCATGCTCAAATAACACGCGTAAAATCTGGAATTCATTCTTGGTCAAATTCAAGACTTGCCCTTGATAATGTAAATCCATGGATTTGGTATTGAGGATAACACCAGCATATTCCAGCAAACTCTCATCACGCCCAAACTCATAGGAACGACGCAACAAGCCCTGAACCTTAGCTAAAAGAACCTGCTGGTCAAAAGGCTTGGTCACAAAGTCATCCGCCCCCATATTGATTGCCATGACAATATCCATAGCCTGGTCTCTCGAAGAAAGAAACATGATAGGTACCTTGGAAATCTTGCGGATTTCCTGACACCAGTGATAACCATTAAACAAGGGCAAACCAATATCCATGAGGACCAGATGAGGTTCCGACTGAACAAATAGACTCAAAACTTCCATAAAGTCTTCTACCAGGACCACTTCAAATCCCCATTCAGAGAGCATTTTCCCGACCTGTTGACGAATGACCTGATCATCTTCTATTAATAAAATCTTGTGCATGCGCTTCTCCTTTTCTATTATTATAACAGATTTTTCCATGCCAGATGGTCTGAAACTGAATTTGAAATAGCCTGTTTTTAGCCAGTACAAACAGGCAATGCTACTAGCTAATTTGAGGGAAATTTGCTAAGATAAATAAAAAGAAAGGAGCTCTTATGGCCAATATTTTTGACTATCTGAAAGATGTCGCATATGATTCTTATTACGACCTTCCCTTGAATGAGTTAGACATTCTAACCTTAATAGAAATCACCTACCTCTCCTTTGATAATCTGGTCTCCACACTTCCTCAACGTCTTTTAGATCTAGCACCTCAGGTTCCAAGAGATCCCACCATGCTTACTAGCAAAAATCGCCTTCAATTATTAGATGAATTGGCTCAACACAAGCGCTTCAAAAATTGCAAACTCTCCCATTTTATCAACGACATCGACCCTGAACTGCAAAAGCAATTTGCGGCTATGACTTATCGTGTCAGCCTCGATACCTATCTGATTGTCTTTCGTGGGACAGATGACAGTATCATTGGCTGGAAGGAAGTTTTCCACCTGACCTATATGAAGGAAATTCCTGCTCAAAAGCACGCCCTTCGCTATTTAAAGAACTTTTTTGCCCATCATCCTAAGCAAAAGGTTATTCTAGCTGGGCATTCCAAGGGAGGAAATCTCGCTATCTATGCTGCTAGCCAAATTGAGCAAAGTTTGCAAAATCAGATCACAGCAGTTTATACATTTGATGCACCTGGTCTCCATCAAGAATTGACACAGACTGCGGGTTATCAAAGGATAATGGATAGAAGCAAGATATTCATTCCACAAGGTTCCATTATCGGTATGATGCTGGAAATTCCTGCTCACCAAATCATCGTTCAGAGTACTGCCCTGGGTGGCATCGCCCAGCACGATACCTTTAGTTGGCAGATTGAGGACAAGCACTTCGTCCAACTGGATAAGACCAACAGTGATAGCCAGCAAGTAGACACAACCTTTAAAGAATGGGTGGCCACAGTCCCTGACGAAGAACTTCAGCTCTACTTCGACCTCTTCTTTGGCACTATTCTTGAGGCTGGTATTAGCTCTATCAATGACTTGGCTTCCTTAAAGGCGCTTGAATACATTCATCATCTCTTTGTCCAAGCTCAATCCCTCACTCCAGAAGAAAGAGAAACCTTGGGTCGCCTTACCCAGTTATTGATTGATACTCGTTACCAGGCATGGAAAAATAGATAATACTCTTGAAAATTAAATGTATACAAAACAAAAGACCTAGAATACATACTTTCATGTGCATTCTAAGTCTTTTTAAATAGAATCTAATAGTCAATAAAAATCAAAGAGCATTGAGAGATAATGGGGCTTGGAACGTCCCTCTCGCTTCAACAAAATGACCCCATTATAGATTAAAAAGATGCCACTTAGAAAAAGCAAAAAAGGAAGTAAGACAAAGGCAAATACATAAAAAGCTAACTGAACATTCTCGTATCCATTTTTATAAAAAAGGTAGGATAGATAAAAATAACTTGAAATGAGGGATAATAAAAATAATACTGGATTCCACAAACTTCTATTATCCTTCCAAAATGACACTATAAAGGCTAATACAATTCCTATAACGAGATACATTTCTTACTCCTTTAATAGCTACATTTTATCATAATTATCCAAAGAAAAAAGAGGGCATTTATCCCTCTTAATCCTTCATCTGACTCTCTGCATCGGCCACGACTTTTTCTAGACTGGTTTGACCAAGTTCTGCCTCCATAGTCAACTGAATTCTCTCCAATTTTTGATCCAAAACATCATGAATATGAGCTCCTACAGGGCAATTTGGATTCGGATTGTCATGGAAACTGAAGAGTTGACCTGTCTTACCAAGACATTCGACCGCCTGATAAACATCTAAAAGACTAATATCCTTAAGGTCCTTGACAATCTCTGTTCCGCCCGTTCCACGCGCTACTGAAATCAGCTCTGCCTTCTTCAACTGGGACAAGATCTTTCTGATAATGACAGGATTGACCCCGACACTAGCAGCCAGAAAATCACTGGTCACCTTGCTTTCCTTCCCCTCGAGGGCAATGATTATCAGCATATGAGTCGCAATGGTAAATCTACTTGGAATTTGCATCCTCTTCTCCTTTTTACGAGGCTACCCTGCCTCTACTCTTCTTTTTCTATTATTATACCCTTTTTAGTTGTAATGTCAATCGTTACCACTTTTCAACCAGTCGTCTAACTCCCGATCGCAGCCCTCTTTCTGAGCCAATTCTCTCAAAAATTCCTGATGATGAGTATGGTGGATCCCATTGACCAGACTTTCATAGTAAACCTCAAAATAGGGAAGTCTCAGGTCTTTAGCCAGCTGCAATTCCGCTGCCACATCGTAGTCTACCCGTCGGAAGTCCATATCTACCAGGCCTTTGTCATCAAACTCCAAAATCATATACTGGGCCCGCAAGTCCTTCCGTAGCTGAGCGTCCAAAAAGAAAGGTTGGCCAATCGAACCCGGATTGACAATCAATTGCCCACCAGTCCCGTAACGAAGCAACTGCTGGTGAATATGTCCATAAACAGCAATATCACAGGGAGGATGAGTCACCAAGCGGTCAAACTCCTCTTGTTTGCCAGTATGAATCAACTCTCGCCCCCAGTTCTTATCAGGCAGATGATGGCTAATTCCCACCGTCAAATCCCCAAACTGACGATGAATTTGAAGAGGTTGATTGTGGAGCACTTCAATTTCTTCTAGGGAAATTTCCTCTAAAACATACTGGCACTGGCGCAAGAGATAGCGTTGACTGGGGCGAGTACTGTCCAATTCCTTACGGACACCATGCCAAAGACTGTCTTCCCAGTTTCCCAAAACTCTAGCCGTAATCGGTAGTTGATCCAACAAGTCCAAAATCCTTCTACGTCCTGTCCCTGGCATGAGAATATCTCCCAAAAGCCAGTATTCATCCACTCCTATCTGCTGAGCATCTGCCAAAACAGCCTCCAAGGCGGTGGTATTTCCATGAATATCTGAAAGAAGAGCTATTTTCGTCATATCCATCTCCTCGTTTTTTCTCTTGCAATAAGTATAACATAAAAAGTCACAGCTAGAGAAATCTAGCTTTTTTTGATATACTAGATAAAGATATTAGACAAGAGGAAACGAATGACCCCAAACAAAGAAGACTATCTAAAATGTATTTATGAAATTGGCATAGACCTGCATAAGATTACCAACAAGGAAATTGCGGCTCGCATGCAAGTCTCTCCCCCTGCCGTAACTGAAATGATCAAACGAATGAAAAGTGAAAATCTCATCCTAAAGGACAAGGAATGTGGCTATCTACTGACTGACCTCGGTCTCAAACTGGTCTCTGAGCTCTATCGTAAGCACCGCTTGATTGAAGTTTTTCTAGTTCATCATTTAGACTATACAAGTGACCAGATTCACGAGGAAGCTGAGGTCTTGGAACACACTGTCTCTGACCTGTTCGTGGAAAGACTAGATAAACTGCTAGGTTTCCCTAAAACCTGCCCCCACGGAGGAACTATTCCTGCCAAGGGAGAACTCCTCGTTGAAATCAATAACCTCCCACTAGCTGATATCAAGGAAGCTGGCGCCTACCGCCTGACTCGGGTGCACGATAGTTTTGACATTCTCCATTATCTGGACAAGCACTCACTTCACATCGGTGACCAGCTCCAAGTCAAGCAGTTTGATGGCTTCAGCAATACCTTCACTATCCTCAGTAACGACGAGGATTTACAAGTGAATATGGACATTGCAAAACAACTCTATGTCGAGAAAATCAACTAATTTCTCAAGTCCCCTACCAACCCTGAAAGTTTTATTTTCAGGGTTTTATTTCTATCATTTGATTTTACTTTCATTTGGTGGTAGAGTATTTGAAAAAAAGAAAGGTAGTTTAACCTATGAAAAAATCACTAAAAATTTTTGCTACATCTAAATGATTTGACCTCTTCGGGGTTGCTTTGGTCGTTGGGATTGCGATTGCATCTGGTTATCTCAACTCACGCCTCGATAAATTTGTAGACTGGGGACTATGGACAGCTCTTGTACCCTTTGGATTGATTTCCGTAACCAACGTTGGGATTTCCATGTTGTCCACTCGTTTCACGGGGAAATTAAGCAAATGGGGAAATTACTTTGGTATTGTTAATACCATTTTGTCCGGTGCTATTGATTATATCCTTGGAAATAAGGCGGCCATCATTACCTATCCCGTCACCTTCCTCATTTATACCTTTGCTATAAAGAAATGGAAAGCTTCGCAAGAAGGCAGACCCAACCAAATGAGCCAAAAACAGGTAAAATTGGCGGCCATCATCATTTCCATCATCGCCTTCCTCTTTGCCTTTGTGACCAACTATATCGGATATGGGGGCAAGATGAATCTCCTTGCCTACGTAACAACTATTGCCTTTGCACTGTCCCTCATTGCCAATGCTTTGAATGCATTGGCAATGAGGGACAGTGGGGCTTTTGGTTGATTTACAATTTCGTTCAGCTGACAAAAGCTGGTATTCAAGGAAACTTCGCCAATATCGGTAAATACATCTTTTATATCCTCAATGCAATCGGAGCTTTATTTGTCTGGAATGATGAAGAAGTTAGATAATAGAAGGAAACTCAAATAAAGAATACTAGTCAACTTAAGAGAATCTCCCCTCTGCTATTTTTATCATTTTAGTTGTAACTCCCATTCTTTTAGAGTAGAATGAAGTTAGATAAAAGAGGGAGGTCTTGTCATGAAAAAACTCTATAGAATCCATTTTATAGCAATTGCAGTTATTGATTTGCTACTATTTGCATTTTTTATCATTAGACTCGAGACATCTTTTGAGTGGCTCTTGCTCTCTGGTTTAATTTTCTTCCTTGCTCAAGGACTCCTGCTATTTCTCTTGATCGTCCGACTCAAACATCAATTCGCTGAGATTTATCCTCAAATCAATAAAAAGATTCGCTTCTACTATTTAGGGGTTCTCACCATTGATTTTCTATTTTTTTGTTCTCTTAGCCTTCATTAGTTCTCAGCGTTTTTCATCTCTTATGTCAATTATCACTGCTTGCCATTCTACTTTTTATTATATGACAGCTGACTACCTAAGAGAAAACTATCCAGACTTTTACGACAAACACATCTCTTTATGGGAGTGTCTCTAAGGAAAAGGAGGTTTTATCATGAAAAAAATCATCTTCATCAAAACCATTCAACTCCTTGTCATTGATGGAATCATGCTGGCATTTTTGACATTTAAAAGGGGGGCTTACTTGGGACTGGATTTTGATTTATAGCGGTTGGCTCATTTTCTTTCATCCTGTGCTATTGACCTATCTTTCAAACCAACTTTGTGACCACTTTAGTCAACTCTATTCCCAGATTAGACCGAGATTCTGGCGTTTTGCTTTACAAATTCTCCTATGGGATAGCCTGATGATTCTCTCCTTGGTGTCTTTAAGTGATATTCCACTTTTCCTTCAGGGAACTCTCCTCATCCTAGGACATCTCATCCCTTCCTATCGCATCTGCCAAAGCCTGAAAAGAGACTTCCCCCAAGCATATCAAGAACCGATTTCTTTTTGGAGTATTTTATGATAGATGAGAAAGACCAAGCCGACTGGGCTTGGTCTTTCTTATCTCTTTTTAGTATCTAGGATAATGGTAACAGGTCCGTTATTAACCAGCTCAACCTGCATATCTGCTCCAAAGATACCTGTCTGAACGGGCACTTCTTGCGCTAATTTTTGATTGAAAGCATCATAGAAGTCTGATGCCATATCAGGTTTAGCTGCCCCTGTAAAGGCTGGACGATTGCCTCTCTTAGTATCCGCAAAGAGGGTAAACTGAGAAATAGAGAGGATTTCTCCTTCAATATCTTTGACAGACAGGTTCATCTTGCCTTCTGCGTCTGAAAAAATCCGCATATTGACCAGTTTTCTCACAGCATAGTCCAAATCTTCCTCTTGGTCCTCTGGTCCAACACCAACTAGCAATAAAAGTCCCTGATTGATTTTTCCCTGAATCTGGCCTTCTATACTCACTTGGGCTTTTTTAACCCGTTGGATAATGATTTTCATAATAGCCTTTCTAGTAAGAGCTAGGACAACTAGCCGTTGGTCCGTTTGACAGAGTAAACTTCTGGCACACTCTTAATTTTATCGACAACCGTGGTCAGTGTAGAGAGGTTGGCAATACCGAAGGACACATGGATATTAGCAAACTTCATATCCTTGGTTGGTTGGGCATTGACCGTTGAAATATTCTTGGTTGTATTTGAAAGAACTTGCAGTACATCGTTCAACAGTCCTGTACGGTTGAGACCGTAGATATCGATATGGGCCATATACTCCTTATTTGAGCTAGAGTACTGGTCTTCCCATTCCACATCAAGGAGACGTTGCTCGTAGTTTTCTTGGGCACGCAGGTTCATACAGTCCACACGGTGAATAGCCACACCACGACCCTTGGTAATGTAGCCAACAATATCGTCACCAGGCACGGGGTTACAACACTTAGCAATCCGCACTAGGAGACCAGAAGCACCTTCAATAACCACTCCCCCCTCATGCTTGACCTTGAGAGTTTCTTTATTTTCAACCTTGACCTCGCCACCTTTGACAAGCTCCTCTGCCTCAGCCTTGGCCTTGGCACGCTCTTCCTCACGGCGTTCCTTTTCAGTCAGACGGTTAAAGACGGTAATCGCACCGATTTCCCCAAAACCAATGGCCGCAAAGAGGGAGTCTTCTGTCTTGTAACTGGTCTTTTGCAGAACTTGATCCATGTGGCGCTTGTCCATAAATTTATTTGCCACATAGCCATTTTCTTGGAACTGAGCCATCAGCATCTCACGACCCTTGTTGACAGACAATTCCTTATCTTGGTTTTTAAAGAACTGGCGAATCTTATTGCGCGCCTTGCTAGTCTTGACCATATTGAGCCAGTCACGGCTAGGTCCAAAGGAGTTCGGGTTGGCGATAATTTCAACCTGATCCCCTGTCTTTAACTTGGTTGTCAGTGGAACCATGCGGCCATTGACCTTGGCACCAGTTGCTTTTTCACCGACCTTGGTATGGATTTCGTAGGCAAAATCAATCGGTCCTGAATCTTTGGGAAGGGAACGGACAGCTCCATCTGGGGTAAAAACGTAAATCTCCTCAGCCAGATAGTTTTCCTTAACAGAGTCCACAAATTCCTTAGCATCATCAGCCTGGTCTTGGAGCTCCATCATCTCCTTGATCCAGTTCATTCCAATAGCTGATTCCTTGCTGTTAACTTGCCCCTTTATACCTTTCTTATAAGCCCAGTGAGCCGCAACCCCGTACTCAGCCACCTCGTGCATTTCCTTGGTTCGAATCTGGAATTCAATCGGCCCTTTTGGCCCATAAACAGTCGTATGGATAGACTGATAACCATTGGCCTTGCGGTTGGCAATATAGTCTTTGAAGCGACCTGGCATCGGTTTCCAAAATTCATGCACGTAACCAAGCATGGCATAAACATCACTTTGGGTATCTAAAATACAACGAATAGCAATCAGATCATAGATTTCCTCAAACCGTTTTCTCTTGTCCTGCATTTTGCGGAAAATTGAGTAAATATGCTTGGGACGACCATAAATCTTCCCTTTCAAGTGACGTTCTGTCGTATACTCCTCTAATTTTGTGACTACCTCATCCACCAAGGCCTCACGCTCCCTGCGCTTTTCCTTCATCATATGGGTAATCTTGTAAAACTCCGTTGGATTGAGATAACGGAAAGACAAGTCTTCTAATTCCCATTTGACACTGGAAATCCCCAAACGATGGGCAAGTGGGGCATAGATTTCCATGGTTTCTTTGGAAATACGCTCCTGCTTGTCTTTTCGAAGATGTTTCAGGGTCCGCATATTGTGCAAGCGGTCAGACAGTTTGACCAAAATAACGCGGATGTCCTCAGACATGGCCATGAGCATCTTGCGATGATTTTCCGCTAATTGCTCCTCGATTGATTTGTACTCGACCTTGCCAAGCTTGGTAACTCCGTCAACAATCACCCGCACATCAGGACCAAACTCTCTTTCCAAATCGTCCAAGGTCGCATCTGTATCTTCCACCACATCATGCAAGAATCCACAAGCTACTGTTACAGCATCCAGCTTTAGCTTAGCTAAAATACCTGCCACTTGGATAGGGTGAATGATATAAGGCTCGCCTGATTTGCGATATTGACCACTGTGGCATTCAACAGCATAGACCAAGGCCTTATGGACAAAATGAACATCCTCTTCCGTTAAATATTCTTTGGTTAAAGCGACAACTTCTTCGCCTGTTAAATTCACTTCTTTCGGCATCTCTACTCTCCAATTCTTCCTACCATTTTATCACTTTTTTAAGAATATGAAAACTAGATTGGAACAGAATAAGAAAAAAATAATTCAAAATTGCTTGATAATTCTGAATTATCGGCCCATAATATACTACGAAGTTAGATTTTAAACTTAGGTGATAGAAGGAGAGATAGAAGAACGGAAACCATATTGTAACCCAAAGACTTTCTGATTTCCCCAATTCCATTGAAGATACGAAAGATAAACGGTGGAACTCGTATCACATACACTGGTACCTTGACTGGATTTTGGAATTAATACTCAATGAAAATCAAAGAGCAAACTAGGAAACTAGCCGCAGGTTGCTCAAAGCACTGCTTTGAGGTTGTAGATAAGACTGACAAAGTCAGTCACATATATACGGCAAGGCGACGTTGACGCGGTTTGAAGAGATTTTCGAAGAGTATAAAAATCCTCAAGATACTTTCTTCTATCCTTTAGTTTATAAGGAGAATACCTATGAAAAAAACTGCTATTTCTATCTTTGCTCTCCTAATGTTAGGAGTTTGCTGCCTGTTCCTATTCAGCCAGCAAAGCTATAAAAAACAGTCGTTCAATACTATGCTAACGACCAGAACCTGCCCAGTAGGATAACTTATAGTGAATATAGCGACAAACGAGAAGCCAACTACGGTAGCACTCTAAACATCACGTCTATCAAACAAGCTAATGACGGAGTTTATGCAACCTATGAAGGGCAATTGACACCTTTCCAATATTGATAAATTGATAACCAGCCTGTCTTCATCTAGTCATGCTGGTTTTTAAGTTCATTTTAAATCCTTACCTATTCTCCCTAACTGTGCTATACTTAATTTATACTCAATGAAAATCAAAGAGCAAACTAGAAAGCTAGCCGCAGGCTGTTCAAAGCACTGCTTTGAGGTTGCAGATAAAGTTGACGCAGTTTGAAGAGATTTTCGAAGAGTATTAGTACATTCTTTGAGATTGGAGCTAGTATGAAAATCCATAAAACCGTGAATCCTGTTGCCTATGAAAATACCTATTATCTAGAAGGCGAAAAGCACCTCATCGTCGTCGATCCTGGTAGTCATTGGGAAGCCATTCGTCAGACAATCGAGAAGATCAACAAACCGATCTGTGCTATTCTCTTGACCCACGCCCATTATGACCATATCATGAGTCTGGACTTGGTTCGCGAGACGTTTGGCAATCCTCCTGTCTATATCGCAGAGAGCGAAGCCAGCTGGCTCTACACTCCTGTCGATAATCTCTCCGGTCTCCCTCGCCACGATGATATGGCAGATGTGGTCACAAAACCTGCAGAACACACCTTTGTCTTTCACGAAGAATACCAACTAGAGGAATTTCGTTTTAAGGTTCTACCGACCCCAGGGCACTCTATCGGTGGTGTTTCCCTAGTCTTTCCTGATGCTCACCTAGTCTTGACGGGAGATGCTCTATTCCGCGAAACTATCGGACGGACCGACCTTCCGACTGGTAGCATGGAGCAACTCCTTCATAGTATCCAGACCCAACTCTTCACCCTACCAAACTACGATGTCTATCCAGGACATGGTCCAGCTACTACTATCGCTCACGAAAAGGCCTTCAATCCCTTTTTCTAGCAAGATGATGACAATCGAAATTTAAGTAAACTATCCAGCAAATCTTTCTATTACAAAAGGCATCCTATCAAGGTTTTCACACGTGATTGGATGCCTTTTTTCTGATGACTAGATTTTTTGTATTACCAAATAATCACGCGCTCCTCTGGTGAACGCCACATTCCGTCTCCTTCTTTGACATCATAGGTTGTAAAGAAATCGTCGAAGTTTGGTACTTGCACATTGACACGGAGTTTGGCTGGTGCGTGCACATCGACGCTAGCCAAAAGTTTCATAAATTCTGGTCGACCTTTCATGCGCCAGATGCGACCGAAGTTGTAGAAGAACTCTTCTGCTGAGAAGTCTGCTTCTCTCTTAGCTGCTTCAAGCGCTGCTGCGATTCCTCCCAAGTCAGCCACGTTTTCTGATACAGTCAATTTACCGTTAATGGTTGCTCCATAAGAATCCTGTCCATCAAATTGGTCAATGACTTTTTGTGTTTTCTCCTTGAAGGCAGCATAGTCGCTCTCTGTCCACCAATCCTTGAGGCTACCATTTTCGTCAAAGGAAGCCCCGTTAGTATCAAAGGCGTGGGAAATTTCATGGGCAATCACTGCCCCAATACCACCGTAGTTAGCAGAAGATGACTGATGCAAGTCATAGAAAGGCGCCTGTAAAATGGCCGCTGGAAAGACAATCAGGTTCTTCTGAGGATTGTAGTAGGCATTGACCATATGAGCAGGCATGCCCCATTCCTTATAGTCTACAGGCTGGTTCCACTTACTCCAACTGTGCTTGATTTCCACACGCGCAAAGGCTAGAGCATTCTCAAAAAGACTGGCAGTTTCATTCACTACCTTATCCTTGTAACGTGCAGGCAATTCTTCTGGATAGCCAATATAAGGTTTGATCACATTGAGCTTCACGATAGCCTGTTTACAGGTTTCTGGAGTGAGCCAGTCATTCTTAAGCAGACGCTCCTTATAGACATCAATCATGGTTGCCACTTTTTTCTCCACATCCGCCTTGGCTTCTGGAGAGAACTTCTCACGGGCGTACCAAAGCCCCAGGGCTTGCTTGAAAGGTTCCTGTGCTAGATGATAAGCTGCTTTGACCTTATCTTTTGCCTCTGGAACTCCAGAAAGGGCACGGCTGTAGGCACCAGACAAAACACGGATATCCTCTGTTAAATAGCTGGTTGAAAGATTGACAACACTCAAAATCAAGGTTGCTTTAAGGAGAGACCAGGCTTCCTCACTGTAAAATTGCTCTGCTGCTTGCCAGAAACGTTCCTCGTCTACAATAACCTTGTCTGGTAATTGCCCAATAACTGCTTTGAAGAAGTCATCCAAAGGTAGGGCAGGCGCGAATTTCTTGAAATCTTCGTAAGAATATGGATGATAGAGTTTAGCATATTCTGAACTTTCTTCATTAGAGAGCACCACTGCCGCAACTCGGCGGTCCAATTCAAGTCTTTTTTCTAGCAAGTCTTCAATTTCTTCATCAGAGAAATCATAAGCCTTGAGGAGATTTGCGCTGCTTTCTTTCCAAAGAGTCAAGAGCTCTTCGCGCTGAGGATGTTCTTCTGCATAGTAGGTCGTATCTGGCAAGATTGTGCTTGGAGCGCTAGCCCATAGAACATTGATTCTAGCATCCATAAAGTCTGGCGATACACCAAAAGGAAGGAAGTTTGGTTTTCCTGCAAGCTCAAACTCTGCTAGTTTAGCTGTAAAATCCGCAAAAGTTTCCAATTCTTGGAATTCTTTAAGGAGTGGTAAGACAGGTGTGATACCGTCAGCTTCTCTCTTGTCAAAATCACGAACTAGGCGGTGGTATTTGACAAAGTTTTCCAAGATAGCATCCTCAGGCACTTCTTCACCTGCTAACCACTTGTCTGTTGTCGCCAGCATCAGGTCTTCAATTTCCTGGTCTAAATCAACAAAACCTCCTGTTTGAGACTTATCTGCTGGGATTTCAGCTGTCTGTTGCCATTCTCCATTGATAGCATCATAAAAATCATCTTGATAACGTGTCATCTTGTTCTCGCTTTCATTTGTATTTGCATTTATCTTAACAAAAATCACTAGGGAATGCAATTAATAACCATTTAACTATTATTTTTTAGCTATTATAAAAAATCTTTCCATGATAAAACGCATAATTCCAAGTTTTTTACACTTGATACTATGCGTTTTATAATTTAGAAATTTATCCTGAAAGTTATCTTTAGAATCTATTTTTCAGTTATTATTTTAATTTTTTCAAAAATTAACTTGACTTAATTTTTTTTTTAATGTATATTAAGAGACAGGAGGAATACAAGTTTATGATACGTATCGAAAACCTCAGTGTCTCCTACAAAGAAACGTTGGCACTTAAGGATATTTCACTAGTGCTCCATGGACCAACAATTACCGGCATCATTGGTCCAAACGGCGCTGGGAAATCAACACTATTAAAAGGTATGCTGGGAATTATCCCACATCAAGGTCAGGCATTTCTCGATGACAAGGAAGTTAAAAAATCCTTACACCGAATTGCCTATGTCGAACAAAAAATCAATATCGACTACAACTTTCCCATCAAGGTCAAGGAATGCGTCTCGTTAGGACTATTTCCCTCTATTCCTCTCTTTCGAAGTTTAAAGGCTAAACATTGGAAGAAAGTGCAAGAGGCCCTTGAAATCGTCGGCCTAGCTGACTACGCTGAACGTCAAATTAGTCAACTGTCTGGAGGTCAATTCCAGCGGGTCTTGATTGCCAGATGTTTGGTGCAGGAAGCCGACTATATCCTCTTGGATGAACCCTTTGCTGGGATTGACTCTGTCAGTGAGGAAATCATCATGAATACGCTGAGAGATTTGAAAAAAGCTGGGAAGACGGTTCTCATCGTTCACCACGACCTCAGCAAGATTCCCCACTACTTCGATCAAGTCTTACTTGTCAATCGAGAAGTGATTGCCTTTGGTCCAACAAAAGAAACTTTTACCGAAACCAATCTAAAAGAAGCTTACGGTAATCAACTCTTTTTCAATGGAGGTGACCTATGATTGCAGAATTTATCGATGGATTGCAAAAATTCCATTTCCTACAAAATGCCTTGATAACAGCTATTGTCGTCGGGATTGTAGCTGGAGCCGTGGGATGTTTCATTATTCTACGCGGGATGTCACTCATGGGAGATGCCATTTCACATGCTGTCTTACCAGGTGTAGCCCTCTCCTTCATCTTGGGCCTTGACTTCTTTATCGGAGCCATTGTCTTTGGATTGCTAGCTGCCATCATCATTACCTACATCAAAGGAAACTCGATTATCAAAAGCGATACCGCCATCGGCATTACCTTTTCTTCTTTCTTAGCCCTCGGTATCATCTTGATTGGTGTCGCTAAAAGTTCAACTGACCTTTTCCATATCCTTTTTGGTAATATTCTGGCCGTCCAAGATACGGATATGTTTATTACTATGGGTGTGGGGGCAGCCATCCTCTTGTTAATCTGGATTTTCTTCAAGCAACTCTTGATAACTTCCTTTGATGAACTCTTGGCTAAAGCCATGGGAATGCCTGTCAATTTCTATCACTACCTTCTCATGGTACTCCTGACTCTCGTGTCTGTGACAGCCATGCAAAGTGTCGGAACTATCCTGATTGTAGCCATGCTGATTACCCCAGCTGCAACTGCTTATCTGTATGCTAATAGTCTGAAAAGCATGATTTTCCTTTCCTCAACCTTCGGAGCTACTGCTTCAGTTTTGGGACTCTTTATTGGCTATAGTTTTAATGTTGCGGCAGGTTCTAGTATCGTGCTTACAGCTGCTAGTTTCTTTCTCATTAGCTTCTTTATCGCTCCCAAACAACGATATTTGAAACTGAAAAATAAACATTTGTTAAAATAAGGGGCAAAGCCCTAATAAATTGGAGGATCTAATGAAAAAATTAGGTACATTACTCGTTCTCTTTCTTTCTGCAATCATTCTTGTAGCATGTGCTAGCGGAAAAAAAGATACAACTTCTGGTCAAAAACTAAAAGTTGTTGCTACAAACTCAATCATCGCTGATATTACTAAAAATATTGCTGGTGACAAAATTGACCTTCATAGTATCGTTCCGATTGGGCAAGACCCACACGAATACGAACCACTTCCTGAAGACGTTAAGAAAACTTCTGAGGCTGATTTGATTTTCTATAACGGTATCAACCTTGAAACAGGTGGCAATGCTTGGTTTACAAAATTGGTAGAAAATGCCAAGAAAACTGAAAACAAAGACTACTTCGCAGTCAGCGACGGCGTTGATGTTATCTACCTTGAAGGTCAAAATGAAAAAGGAAAAGAAGACCCACACGCTTGGCTTAACCTTGAAAACGGTATTATTTTTGCTAAAAATATCGCCAAACAATTGAGCGCCAAAGACCCTAACAATAAAGAATTCTATGAAAAAAATCTCAAAGAATATACTGATAAGTTAGACAAACTTGATAAAGAAAGTAAGGATAAATTTAATAAGATCCCTGCTGAAAAGAAACTCATTGTAACCAGCGAAGGAGCATTCAAATACTTCTCTAAAGCCTATGGTGTCCCAAGTGCCTACATCTGGGAAATCAATACTGAAGAAGAAGGAACTCCTGAACAAATCAAGACCTTGGTTGAAAAACTTCGCCAAACAAAAGTTCCATCACTCTTTGTAGAATCAAGTGTGGATGACCGTCCAATGAAAACTGTTTCTCAAGACACAAACATCCCAATCTACGCACAAATCTTTACTGACTCTATCGCAGAACAAGGTAAAGAAGGCGACAGCTACTACAGCATGATGAAATACAACCTTGACAAGATTGCTGAAGGATTGGCAAAATAAGCCTCTGAAAAACGTCATTCTCATGTGAGCTGGCGTTTTTTCTATGCACACATTTCCGGTCAAATCATTGGAAAATTCTGACTGTTTCAGATACAATGGAAGAAAAAAGATTGGAGTATCCTATGGTAACTTTTCTCGGAAATCCTGTGAGCTTTACAGGTAAACAACTACAAGTCGGCGACAAGGCGCTTGATTTTTCTCTTACTACAACAGATCTTTCTAAAAAATCTCTGGCTGATTTTGATGGCAAGAAAAAAGTCTTGAGTGTCGTTCCTTCTATCGATACAGGCATCTGCTCAACTCAAACACGTCGTTTTAATGAAGAATTGGCTGGACTGGACAACACGGTCGTATTGACTGTTTCAATGGACCTACCTTTTGCTCAAAAACGTTGGTGCGGTGCTGAAGGCCTTGACAATGCCATTATGCTTTCAGACTACTTTGACCATTCTTTCGGACGCGATTATGCCCTCTTGATCAACGAATGGCACCTATTAGCACGCGCAGTCTTTGTCCTCGATACTGACAATACGATTCGCTACGTTGAATACGTGGATAATATCAATTCTGAGCCAAACTTCGAAGCCGCAATTGCAGCTGCTAAAGCCCTATAGAAAAAATCCTCTGTCACAAAGAGTTCCCTGCTCTTTGAAACGGAGGATTTTTGAATATTAGTAAATAGAAGTTCAATCAGCTAAAAATAACTACCTTACTCTACAGATTTCAGGGCTTCTAACATGTCAACCTTTCTCAGATAATAATTGACGAAGAAACCAAGCAAGGTCAAAATGATGCTTACTGCTGCCACTGGGATTACATAGACTTCCCAGCCTACCTGCGGATAAAAGAGAATAGTCGCAGGCGAAATCATTTGAATCAAAAATTGGTGTAAATAGAAACCAGCTACCAGACCAAGTACGATTCCCACAAGGGACAGCACAATCGTCTCACGGTAAATGTAGAGGGTGACTTCATTATTATGAAAACCGAGAACCTTGATAGTGGAGAGTTCACGGATTCTCTCAGCTACGTTGATATTGGTCAGATTGTAAAGGATGACAATAGCTAATAGAACCGATACGATGACCAAGATGGTCATGGTCTGATTGAGTGAGCTAGCGATAGAGTCGAAGAGTCGAATGGCTGAAGCATTTTGGACAACACTGGACACCGCAGATTGATTCATAAGCAAGCCCGCCTGACTTTCGATACTAGTTGCACTGGTATCCCTTAATGAGACCAGATAAGTGTTGGCTTGGGGTAGCTGTCCGTAAAGTTGCTCATAGCTAGCCTGACTCATATAAATAAAGTGACCAACGTAGTTCTCAGTAATAGCAGCGACCTTTAGTTCCTTACCTTCAATTTCTAAAGTCTGCCCAACCTTGACACCTGCCAGCTGGGCGAGTTTAGCTGTAATAACGATGCCATCTTTTAATGTCAGCTCCTGCTGATGATGTTGAAGATGGATAAAGGGAGTCAAATCTTCCTTCTCTATCATCATAAGAGTAATGTTTTGAAGACCAGCCCTGCCCTTGAAATCCTTGTCTAGCGTTTTAGAATAGATTTTCTGGTAGGCTAGTATCTCCTGCCCTTTCAACACTTCTGCTAGCTCTACCTTGTCCTGATTGGTCGCACTAGGATTTTCAGAGACAAGCATCTGATACTGTTGGATTTGTTGAAACTGTTTAGACGGAACTCCTGCTACAGAAGATTGGATTCCCAAACCTGCAAAGAGCAGAGCTACAGAACCTGCCACACCAAAGATTGTCATCAACATTCTCTGCTTATAACGAAAGATGTTGCGGGCTGTTACCTTATGAGTAAAACTGAGACGACGCCAGATAAAACCGATACGCTCCAATAAGATTTTAGCTCCTTTGACAGGAGGTTTAGGAAGTAGAAGCTGGGCTGCTTCGTCATGAAGTTCCCTCCAAGCCACCAGATAGGCTGGTAACACACTCGCCAACCAGCTCAAGACAAGAGCTAGTAAGCTATAGGTCCAATAGAACTGAATCTGGGTTTCTCCCACCACCATGCCTTTTGTAATGACACTTGAAATTACACTGGCTAGCAAATAATGACCAAGTATACTACCTAGAGCCGTTCCGACAGTCCCAGCTACTAGTCCATAAAGGAGAAACTTGGCGATAATATCCTTACTACGATAACCCAAGGCCTTAAAAATCCCTGCATGAGTTCGCTCTTCGTCTACAAAGCGAGTCATGGTCGTAAAGGTCACCATGGCTGCTACGGCATAAAGTACCACAGGAAAGATATTGCCCACTGCTCGAATACTGGATGAAGCATTGCTATACATAAGATAGCCCTGACCACCTGGCATGGTCTGACGATTATAAACCTGATACCTTGGCTCCGCCAAATCATCCAAGACTTGCTGATGTTTTTCTAATTTTTCCTTTTCTTGGGCTAGATTTTGTTCAGCTTGCTTTAGTTTGTCCTCTTCCTTGCCCAGTTCCTGCTTGGCTTGGGTAAGTTGAGCACTAGCCTGCTCTCTCTGAGCTTGAGGAAACAAGGCTAGTTGACTTTCTTGAGCCTGTATACGAGCTTGAGCAGCTGCTAAACGACGCTTGCCTTCCTGCAAATTAGTCTGAGCCTTGTCAAGAGTCTCTTGCCCCTTGTCTAGAGACTCTTGTCCTTCTTTTTTCAAAAGTTGCAGACGTACCTTGCCATTATCTGATAAAGTTTGTTCAAGGTCTTCCTGATGTTGCTTGGATTTTTCTTCATAAGCTGATGAAAAGGCATTTAAACCTGCTAAATCTTGATATTTCAAACGAGCTATATTGTAGACTTTCTGATCAAATTGACTAGGTAAAATCACCCCATAGGCTGTCAGAGTCCCACTTCCACTTCCTGCGTAGCCCATATCTCGCTGGGAGAGGATTTCAGCCGAATCCACAAAACCAGTAATGGTATAAGTATGGTCTTTTAAAGAGGAATGACCCTCTTCTTTTTCTTTAAAACTAATCTCCTGTCCCACGCTGTATTGGCCTTGCAAATGAGTGGCCAAAGCGATTTCCCTGTCTGACTGAGGAAGTCGTCCCTTTCTTAGCTGAAAGGTTGAAATTCGCTCTGGTTTGGAGTACAGTCGAATGGCATCCTGCCCATTATCCATAGTCACATCTGTCAAATAGCCAAACTCGACCTCTGCGCCCTCCGTCTGTTTTAGTTCTTCTTGGTCTGCTTGATCCAAGCCATAGTTAGACATGACTGCCAAATCCAAGGTTTGAGCAGTTGTTAAATAAGCATTAGCTGTCGCCTCCATGTTGGGACTGGTTACTTTGAGGCCTACTAAGGCTAGAGATCCCAACATCATCAGGATCAAGATGGATAAAAAACGCCCCTTGGAGTCTGTGAAGGACTGAATTAAGTCCTTCCAATAAGTTTTTCGCTTGATCATGCTAGTACTCCAAACTGTCAATATCCTGAGGATGCTGGTTGAGCACCACATCCTTGACACTGGCATCGTGCATATGAATCACGCGATCAGCAATGGGCGCCAAAGCTCCATTATGAGTCACGATGATCACCGTCGCTCCCTTTTGACGAGACATGTCTTGGAGAATTTTCAAAACCTGCTTGCCCGTCTGATAATCCAAGGCTCCAGTCGGTTCATCACAAAGGAGAATTTTAGGATTTTTGGCTACCGCGCGTGCAATGGAGACTCGCTGTTGCTCCCCTCCAGAAAGCTGGGCTGGAAAGTTATTGAGACGATGAGCCAGACCTACATCTGTCAAGACCTGATCAGGATTCAAGGCATCTGTCACAATTTCAGAAGCCAGTTCCACATTTTCCTTAGCTGTCAGATTAGAAACTAGATTATAAAACTGAAAAACAAACCCCACATCATTTCTACGGTAATTGGTGCGCTGGTGGGAACTATAATCCGCAATATTAACACCATCAATCCAGATTTCCCCTTCATCATTGGTATCCATTCCCCCAAGAAGGTTAAGAACTGTTGACTTGCCTGCACCTGAAGCACCAAGGATAATAACCAGCTCCCCCTTTTCAATCTCAAAATTCACATCACGATTGGCCACAATCTCCGTGTCCCCAACCTGATAACGCTTGTAACAGTGTTTCATCTCAATATAAGCCATCAGACCCACCCTCTATCAAACAAATTATACTCCTCGAAAATCTCTCTTCAAACCACGTCAGCTTCCATCTACAACCTCAAAACACTGTTTTGAGCAACCTGCGGCTAGCTTCCTAGTTTGTGCTCTTTGATTTTCATTGAGTATTACTTCCTATTATCATTATAACGCTTTTTCAACTAGTTGGAAACTGCCTATATTCTTAAATCCTTATTAAAAGGAAGTTTCAAATTACTGCCTTATAACATCTTCTTAAAAATAAAATTGAACAAGATCACCTTCTGCTGTTGCCACCGAAATACAATCTTTCCCCATGCATTTCGCTTTTATTTTTTCTTGATTCATTTTAATCACACTCTTCTCAATATCTGGATAAGAAACTCGCAAATCTCCTCCACTCCTTGATAAAATGGTCAACTGTAAGAGTTTTTTATCTTCCCAGCTCATGCTCACTTCAAAATGTCCACGTGCCATTAAGCCTGAAACAGAACCTGTTGACCAAGCATCAGGTAGGGCAGCTAGAGGTACCAGATAAGCTGCATGAGACTGGAGTAACATTTCTGCCATGCCACTAGTAGCACCAAAATTACCATCTATCTGAAAAGGAGGATGGCTACACCAAAGATTTGGCAAGGTGGATGTTTTTAACTGCTCTGCCAATAATTTATGGGCTCGATTGCCATCTCCCAAACGCGCCCAGAGATTGATCTTATTAGCCTTGGACCAGCCTGTGCCGCCATCTCCACGATCATTGAGGCTAGCACGTGCCGCTTCAATATACTCTTGTCCCTTGTAGCTAAAGAGATTGCCAGGATAGAGTCCCACTAGATGGGAAGCGTGCCGATGCTGGGCCTCCACTTTCTCATTTTGAAAATACTGCTCTTCCTCCTCATACCACTCCCTGATTCGACCAGATTGAGTGATTTGCAAAGGATTTAGTAAATCAGACTTCTCCTTAACCTCAGTCAACAAGTCCTCATCCAGTCCCAATTCCTGAGCAGCCTGAATAAAATCATGAAATAACTGCCAAATCAGAGATTGGTCATAAGTATTGCCAATCGAAATCGGCCCATGTTCTGGGGAATAAGACGGAGAAGACACCCAACGCTGCGCCTGCTGATCCTTATGTAAAAAGGCATTCCAAAAACGAACCGTTTCCCTCAACATGGGATAAATTTTCTCCCTGAGATAGTCTTGGTCCCTATAAAATGAATAGGCTTCATAAACAGTTTGCATCATCCACGCATTGGCAGCTGGTGACCAACCCCAATAGTAATCCCAACCAGGTGCCGTCCAACCAAAGGGAGTCGCTTGAGTATGAACCAACCAACCATTTTCCTCACCTTTTTGAGAGACGATTCCTGCATACTTTACAGCCGCTAGACGACCATAGACACGCAAATCATCTACATAGTTGATGACCGGAAAGACCGCCTCTAGGAGATTGGTAACATAGGCTGGCCAATAATTCATCTGCAGATTGACATTTAAGTGATAGTCCGAATTCCAAGGAGGATTGTCGACCGCATTCCAGACTCCCTGTAGGTTAGCTGGTAGAGCATCTGGGCAGTCTCTGGACGAACTAATCAATAAATACCGTCCATACTGGAAGAACAGCTCCTCCAAAGCCTGCCCTTCTTGTGGCTTATAATTTTTTAACAAATCATCTGTAGTGAATGCGTCAACATTAGCTTCCAAATCCAATTGAACACGCTGGAATAAGGCTTGGTAGTCCTCGATATGCCTTGATTTCAATTGGGTATAGCCCTTTTCTTTAGCTGTGTCCACCAAGTCTATCACCTGTTGCTCTAAATCTAGTTTCTTGCGATAATTGCTAGCAGGATTTTGGGCAAAATCCGTCTTAGCGGCCAAGAAGAGATTGGCATAACTGGCTCCTGATATCTGAACCCTATCTGACCAAACTCTAATATCTCCATCCGTTTCCCAAGCTAGATAACTAGCAAACCGCAGATCATTATCCTTAACTCTTCCCTTCATCAAGATATGAGAATCAGTAATATCCAACTTACACTCCTTGTAATCAGATTTTTCCTGCTCATACTTTCCATCAGAAGCCAAATCACAGGTCAAGGATAGTTCTATAGTAAAATCTAGAGTTTCCGCCCCTTCCTTAGTAAAACGCTGAACCAAGAGATCATCTGGAAAACTCGCAAAAGCTTCACGTTCAAATCGCGTTCCCTTATAGACATAAGAAGTCGTCACAAGTGCCTTACTAATATTCAGCTGTCTCTGATAGTCCGTCACCTGAGACAAAGTCGTACCTTGCTGGCTGAACTCAATGTGAATATCCCCAAAAGACAGATAGGTCCCATATTGACTCGTTTTTGGCCCAATTAGGTGCTGCTCAGCCAGTTCCTTAGCCAGATTGTAATCTCTCTTCTCCAAAGCCTGCCGAATCTCAGCTAAAAAAACATACTGATCCTGAAGATTTCCACCCTGATAATCTGAACTATCAGGAAGTGGACCTCCAGACCAGAGACTTTTTTCATTAAATTGAATCCGTTCAGCCCCTATAAGGCCAAATACTTTTGCTCCTAAAGAACCATTGCCTATCGGTAAAGCTTCTTCTTCCCAACCCATGTAAGTGGTTGAAACTGGTTGCTTGTAGGCCAGTACATAATCTTGTTTTTTATTCCTTATCATACTTCCATACTAACATAAAAAGCCTAGAAATCAATTCTAGACTTACAATTTTTTATTTTCCAAGGTAGTATTCAGAAACGACGTTCAATTTTTCGTCGAATTCGAATACCAATGGTGGGAAGTTAGGGATTTCCACGTCCATGATCTCGTCATCTGACAAACCTTTGATGTGTTTTACAAGGGCACGGATTGAGTTACCGTGAGCTCCTACGAATACGTTTTTACCATCTTTAAGAGCTGGAGCGATTTTATCTTCCCAGAATGGAAGAGCACGTTCCAAAGTCACTTTCAAGTTTTCAGCATCTGGGATTACTGAGTCGTCAAGTGAAGCATAACGACGGTCTGTGTGAGCTGAGTGCTCATCATCACGGTCCATATTTGGAGGCAATACATCGTATGAACGACGCCAGATGTGAACTTGCTCATCACCAAATTGTTCAGCAGCTTCAGCTTTATTTTTACCAGTCAAACCACCGTAGTGACGTTCGTTCAAGCGCCATGATTTTTCAACTGGAACCCACAATTGGTCAGAAGCTTCAAGAGCCAAGTTAGTTGTTTTGATAGCACGTTTCAATACTGAAGTGTAAGCTTGGTCAAATTTGATACCAGCTTCTTTGATCAATTTACCAGCGTCAATCGCTTGTTGTGTACCTTTTTCAGACAAATCAACATCAGCCCAACCAGTGAAAAGGTTAGCTTTGTTCCATTCAGACTCACCGTGGCGAGCAAAAACCAATTTTACCATTAGATGGATTCTCCTTTAAATTTTCCGAGGTTTCCCCTCGTTTATCTATTCTATTTTACACAATTTTTCACAAAAAAGCTAGTCAAAACCAAAAAGGAAAGGACTGTTTGACAATGTTTGGCAATCACATTGTTTTTAGTTGTTTCTATTCTATCTTCATTATTTAACCTTTTTTTCTGCGCATCGAATAATTTTTGAGTTGACTCTTTTAGTTTAGTAAACGAGTCATTATTTTCCATAGCTGTGCCTTTGAAACCTTCCTCAGCTTTAGTAAAATAATCATCAAAAATATTTTTATAAAGATCTATATAATCTGCATAAGTGCGTATTGATTCAATCACATCGTCTGTTACAACCGGTGTATCGAAAGTGATTGTTTCTTTTGAACTATTGGATGTTGCTACTGTCTTCTCATCATTACTTGTTGAAGTATCCTTTGAACTTTATGTTCCACATGCAACTAGAAGAAAAAGAGATAATAGAGCTACTCCTATACCGATAAACTTTTTTGTTCTTTTCATGCTAAAATACCTTTTATTCTTCTGATTTGAATTTCTTCAATGTTGCAAGGAATAGAGATCCTCCGATAATAACAAGAATCCCCCCAACCCATCCTAAGAATGGAATGAGACTAACTCCACCAAAAACAATCATTAGTACAGACGGAGCTGCACCTACACGATTATCTCCTTTATAGTAAACAATAGCAATGATACCAAGAACAAGATTTGCAATCTTCAAGGCATTCAAGAGTAAGGCAACACCTGAAAAAGCCCCTGCAGTAGCTCCTCCATTAAGAGTTGTAGCAACTGTGTTTACCGCTGTTCCCAACAAGACAAAAGGACCAATAAGAAGTAAAATTCCTCCCACAAGACCGACGATACCACTAATTAAAGCAAGTGTTTTTAATTTCATAATAAAATCTCCTTTTTTATTTTTTTCAAATAAAATTGTATCATATTTGCTTTTAAAAAAAGTATTTTCTGATATTATAAAATAAAAATTTGTATAATATGAAATAAAATATAATACTTTTCAGAAACCAAAAATAACTATATAAATTTATTATTGTAAAAATATTACACTATTTAGCAATCTTATCCCTAATATCAAATTCCTATTTTATCTTACTACTGTTAGCTTGCTAAGTTTCTCTTTGATTCTTGTTGAGTATAAAAAGTCATACCTCGCAAATTTTTAAAATAAATAAAAAACGCATCATATCAGGTATTCAAAAACGTGATACAATGCGTTTAATAGACTATAAAATTAGTTGTCTTTTCTTCTCAAATTGAATTTTGCCTAGACTTTTCAACCTTATTTCTCTTCAAATCCTTCTGCGACTGCTTCCGCAAAGTTTTCTTCTACGATGCTTGCACAGTGGTCACAGATGACTGCCTGGTAGCTGCGTTCTGCTGTTGTTGGGTCGATACGACGGCAACGGTCACATACTTGACCTGCAGCGCGTTCAACTGTGAAGGCTACATCTTCGAAGCTAAGGGCAGCTTCTGGAGCTGGCCCTTCTGCGATGGTCAAGTCTGACACGATCAAAAGTTGAGCCACATTGCTGTTTACTGCTTCGAGTAGAGTTTTCACAACTTCATTTGGATAAACTGTCAAGTGTGCTTCAAGCGATTTCCCGATAACTTTTGCATTACGAGCTTCTTCCAAGGCTTTTTGAGCTTGTCCACGGAAGTCCATGAAGGCTGCCCATGTATCCAAGACTTCTTCTTGATTAGCAAAAGTTTGAGCTTCTGGCAATTCTGACAATTGAACGAAGTCTTCAGCTTCAAACTCAAGATATGACCAGATTTCTTCCGCAGTGTGAGGAAGGATTGGTGTCAAGAGTTTGGTGATTTTGACAAGAATGTCATAGAAAACAGTCTGCATTTGACGGCGTTCCAATGATTTGGCACCTTCAATGTAAACAACATCTTTGGCAAAATCAAGGTAGAAGGCTGACAAGTCAACGTTGATAAAGTTCACCAAGGCCTTGTAGATTGTCAAGAATTCAAAGTCCGCATAGGCATCACGAATGGTCTTGACAAGCTGGTTAAAGCGAATAGTCATGTACTTATCAACTGAACGAAGTTCATCGTAAGCGACTACATCTTGAGCTGGGTTAAAGTCAGATGTATTGGCAATCAAGAAACGAAGAGTGTTACGAATCTTACGGTAAGTTTCAGAAACTTGGCTCAAAATATCCATAGAGATACGCACGTCATTGCTTGAGTCAACACTTGTTACCCAGAGACGCAAGATTTCTGCACCAAATTGTTTTTCAACATCACTTGGAGCAATGGTATTTCCAAGTGATTTAGACATCTTCTCACCTTTACCATCAAGGGCAAAACCTTGTGACAAGATTTGTTTGTAAGGTGCTACGCCATGGTTGGCAACAGATGTAATGAGTGATGAGTTGAACCAACCACGGTATTGGTCAGAACCTTCAAGGTAAAGGTCAGCTGGATAAGTCAGATTTGGACGATTTACCAAAACACCATTCCATGATGAACCTGAGTCAAACCATACATCCATAATATCTGTTTCTTTCTTGAACTCCCCATTTGGAGAACCTGGATGTGTAAATCCTTCTGGCAAGAGGTCCTTGGCATCACGTTCCCACCAAATGCTTGAACCATGTACTTCAAAGAGTTGCGCCACATGTTCAATAGTCTCAGCTGTCATGATAGCTGTACCGTCTTCTGCATAGAAGATTGGAAGCGGAACACCCCAAGCACGTTGACGAGAGATAACCCAGTCACCACGGTCACGAATCATATTATATAGACGTACTTTACCCCATTCTGTATGGAATTTAACTTTATCAATAGCATCCAAGATTTCTTGGCGGAATTTTGAAACAGAGGCGAACCACTGTGGTACTGCACGCCAGATAATTGGTTTCTTGGTACGCCAGTCAAAGGGATATGAGTGAGAGATTTCTTCTTGAGCAAGAAGGAGGTTGCCGAGTTTTTCGATAACAGTTGGAACCACCTTGTCATAGAATTGACCTTCAAACTCAGGACCAGCATTCTTCATCATGATACCACGTTCGTCAACAGTCACCGCGACTTCAAGACCATTAGCAATACCAACATTGTAGTCGTCCTCACCAAAACCAGGGGCTGTATGGACAATACCAGTACCAGAGTCAGTTGTAACGTGGTCACCAAGGATCACCAATTCATCTACAGCTGTATCCCATGGGTGTTCTGTTACGATGTGGTTGAGTTCTTGACCACGGTAAGTTGCCAAAACTTGAACATCAGCCCAGCCAAATTTCTCAGACAAGCTAGTCAATAATTCTGCAGCAACCACAAACTTGCGAACTTCACCAGCAGGTTGAACCAAGACGTAATCAATATCCGCTCCAACAGTCAAACCACGAGAAGCTGTGATAGTAAATGGAGTAGTTGTCCAAACAACGATATAAGTATCTGTATCTAGAACACCTTTGCCATCTTTTACCTTATTGGCATAATAAAGTGAAGTCGAAACCAAATCATGGTATTCAATTTCCGCTTCGGCAAGGGCTGACTCAGATGACCATGACCAGTAAACTGGCTTGGCACCACGGTAGATATAACCCTTATTAGCCATCTCACCAAAGACACGGATTTGGGCTGCTTCATAGTCTGGAGTTAAAGTCACATATAAATTTTCCCAGTCACCTGACATCCCCAAGCGTTTGAAATCATCACGTTGTTTATAAACTTGAGAAAGAGCGTACTCACGACAGAGTTTCAAGTACTCAACCAAGTCCATTTCTTTGCGCTTCACACCTTGCTTTGCCAAAACTTGCTCGATTGGCAGACCATGAGTATCCCAACCTGGGATATAAGGTGCGTTAAAACCTGACATAGACTTAGAACGAATGATGATATCTTTTGAGATATGATTCATGGCATGTCCAACGTGGATATTTCCGTTTGCGTATGGAGGGCCATCATGCAAGACAAAATGCGGTTTCCCTTCATTTAGTTCTTGACGACGTTGGTAAAGTTTTGCATCTTCCCATTCCTTTTGCCAAACTGGCTCTTTGGTCGGAAGGCCTGCACGCATTGGGAAAGCTGTTTTCCCAAGATTAAGGGTATCTTTGAGTTTCATGGTATCTCCTTTATAAATAATAACAAATTAAAAACCACGACTTCCAAAAAGGACGAAAATCGTGGTACCACCTTTATTCGGAAAAAGATTTAGTCTTTCTCCCTCTTATCCCGTAACGTGGGAAACGTCAAATCTTACTAGCTTCAGACTTGAGTTTTTGAGAGGATAATCTTATCGTTAGGGAATGCAGGACTCACACCATCTCCTGCTCGCTGGAAATATAAGGATAAGATATTGTTCTCACATCGTTTCTTATAAAATTGTAACGGATTCTTGCGGTGCTTCAAATCCTGGTGCTGAATCAACAGTTTCTGTAGCTGGTGTTGGACCTGTCGGATGCACTGGAGCTACTTCTGGTTCTTCATACATTGGGCCAACTGGATGAGCAGAGGCTCTTCTTCAACTTGAGGACTCACTACAGGAGTTGGAGTTTCCACTTCCTGTTTAATCTGAGCTTCAAATTCAGACAATTCTTTATCGGCTACCTCAATACGAGCTTGTAATTCTTCCATTTCTGCTTGAGAGAACTGACGTGTCATATCAATTGGTTCTTCTTCAATTGGAGCTGGAATCGGTTCTCCAAGTACTTCGCTAACCACTTCTTTAAAGGCTTCATCACTAGTTTGAAGATAAGTAGCTGTTGGACGGAGAATATCTTCCCAATCTGAAGATTCAACAATAGCCAACTGACTCTCAATTGTAGATTTGAGACGTTGGTGGAAGACACGGCTCTTGTTCTTCAATTCTTCTGTTTCAACAGCGACTTTCTTAGCATTATCAGTTGCTTGACGAAGAATCTCGTTTGCCTTATATTTAGCTTCTTCCAACAAGCGTTGCGCATCTTGCTCTGCTTGATGAATGATATTGTTTGAACGTTCATGCGCCGCCTGTTTCACTCTCTCAGCTGTATCCTGAGCAATCAATACAGACTGGCTCAATGAATCTTTTATTTCATCAAAGTAAGACAAACGCTCTTCTAAACTCTTAATACGCAAATTTTTATCATGATTCGCACGCACAAGATCTTCGTAATCACGAACCACAATATCTAAAAATTCATCGACTTCTTCTGGATCAAAACCTCTGAATCGAGTTCCAAAAGTCTTGTCCTTTATTTCTAATGATGTAATTGGCATTCTATTCCTCACTTACTTAATAATAACTGGACGGTTATTTTTTTCTTCTCTTTTTTCGTTTGTCCCTTATCTTGAAGTAATCTCAAGCGACCAAATTTTCTCACACTAATCAAGTCTCCAACTTGAACAGTGTAATCTGATTTGTCTACCACATGATAATTTACTTGGACAAGTTTCTTTTCAATCAACTGGTTTGCTTGATTCCTAGATAGTTTCAAAACATTTGATAAAAGAACATCTAATCGAAAACTAGACACAGATAAATCCAGTTCTCGATACTGTTCTAGCTTATCTATTTTCTCGGTGAAAGGACGTTCCTCCAGCGAAACAGGTATACGACCAATTTTCTTTAGTCCATCTTGAAAGAGAAGAAGAAACTGCTGATTAATCATAATCTGCGCCCGTTCTTCATCTACTAGGATATCTCCAAAAAGTTTCCGTTCAATCCCTAATTGATTGATGACTGTCCCTAAAATCTTAGCATGCGTTAAATGTTCAAATTTATTGGAATACACAATTTCTTGGAGAGATATTTCAAAATCTGAAAACTCTGGTTGGAAATAATCTGGGTATAATAAAACTCGAACATACTCACTCGAGACGAATTCCCCACTACTGCTACAAGCAAGACCATAGGTTTTGGCCAAAATCTTTAATAGCTTCTCCTGATGAGGATTGATAAAAGGAGTTAAAAAAGGAGCATAGCTATCTTCTACCTTCTTTATCCATTCCATTCCCTTGTCAAGAAATGGACGATCTTCTATGGAGAAATGCTGATAAATCCCTTTATTCATCCTATCATCGCCAGAAAACGCACTAGGTTTTCTCCTAAAAATCGAACCAAAACAATCGCGACCCAAACAGATAAATCAAGACCCGCTATCTGTAAAGGCAGGCGTTGCAAGGGAGCAAGTACTGGTTTCACCAACGCTACAATCCAACGACCTAAACTGGATTCGTAGGCACCTGGAAACCAAGACATGACAGCGAAGGCTACCAAAATCAGGGAGTAAATATCCACTGCATTATAAATCATACGAATTAAAAAAATCATTATCGTACTCTATTTCGCTTCATATCAAAACCGAACTCACCCTGTTGATCTTCATCTGGTAAACGGATATCTTCAACATTTACAATAACATTAACTGGTGTCAACAAATACATGGTAGAAGCTACCTTTTTCAAATTTCCAGCTAAAACATGACAAGCTCCATCCAAATAGTCCAAACAACGACGAGCCTGCACCTCTGTCATATACTGAAAATCAATCAAGATACTTTCGTTTCCTGCCAATAAATCAACAATTTCTGTTGCATCCTCATATTTTCTAGGATAACGAACATCTATAATGACCTTATCCGTTGCACGCTGACTCTGATTTGCCAATTCCTGTTGTCTTGCATGAAGTCTGGTGATATTGTTCTCTTTTGTACCAGCCGACTGTGAAGGTTGATTCATTGGGAGAGCCGGTTCCTGTGAAGAATTTACTGGAGTAAACACAGGCTCATCTCTTTTTTCATAAGGGAGACTTGAATCCTCATCCTCCGTAAAATAATCTATAAATCTATCGAATCTATCTTTTAAAGACATGGTTCTCTCCTACTTAAAAAATGATGTACCTATACGAACAAAAGTGGAACCGAATTGAATCGCTTCTTTATAATCACGACTCATTCCCATACTTAACTCGGTCATAGGCATATTTGGAATTTGTTTCTCTTGAATTTCTCTTTGTAAATCTTGGGCCGCCTTGAAAATCTCTTTCAACTGCTCACTGCTAGCCTCAAAAGGTGCCATCGTCATTAAACCAACATATTCAATCTTATCTAGTCTGGCTAACTCTGGCAAGATTTCCAGCAGTTCCTCTCTCGAAAAACCGTGTTTGCTTTCTTCTTTAGAAATATTTACTTGAAGGAAACACTTGATGACTCGGTCACTTCTTTTTTGAATTTCCCCTGCTAGCTTTACTGAGTCCAATGCATGGAAATAATCAACGTATTGAATGACATCTTTCACCTTACGTCTTTGCAAGGTACCAATCAAATGCCAAGTCACATCTCGATCTTTTAAAGCTTCATATTTTTCCAGAAACTTATCTACACGATTTTCACCGATATGATGAACACCTAGCGGAAGCAAGGCTTCCGCTGTCGGTACATCTACATACTTGGTAACTGCAATGACAGAGACCGAACCACTCTCTCGATGAGCACTCAGACTAGCCTCTGCAACTTCTCGAAAAACAAGTTCTGTATTTTCTTTTACATTCATTTACTTAACGATTTTTGAAAAATGGAGGTGTATCCAATTCATCTTCATCTTGTGAAATTGGGGCTTCAAAGCGCTCGACTGGAGAAACGACTGAATCTGTTGTACGAACAATCGATTCACGGCGAAGATCCCAATCACCAAAAGCAGATGCCTGAGTTGGTTCCAAACGACGTGGATTTTGTTTTGGCAATTCAACTGTTTCTGCCATATCAAAATGACGATCAAAGCCATGTGAATGAGCTGGTTTCACTGTCTCACGGTAGTTAGTAGCAGATCTAGCTTGTGGAGCCACAACCTTTTCTACGCGGTCTTGACGAACACCCGTTGCGACAACTGTTACACGAATTTCATCACGCATACTTTCATCAATTGAAGTACCGAGCCAGATGTTCACTCCTTGACCTGCTGCCTGGTTCACAATTTGTGAAGCCTCTTCTGCCTCAATCAAGGTTAAGTCAAGACCACCAGTAACGTTGACGATAACATCCTCAGCACCGTCAATAGTTGTTTCAAGAAGTGGTGAATAGATTGCCTTACGTGCCGCTTCTACCACACGTTCTTCTCCACTACCGATACCAATACCCATAAGAGCATTCCCTTTGTTTGCCATTACCGTTTTCACATCGGCAAAGTCAAGGTTAATCAATCCTGGATTGGTAATCAAATCGGTAATCCCTTGAACACCTTGACGAAGAACGTTATCCGCTTCGCTAAGAGCCTCCAAAAGCGGTGTTTTCTTATCAACAATTTCAAGCAAATTGTTGTTTGAGATAATCAATAGAGTGTCTACATGCTCACGAAGTTGATTGATTCCTTCTACAGCAAATTGTCCACGCTTACTTCCTTCAAAACCAAAGGGACGTGTTACAACACCAACTGTAAGCGCACCTAAATCTTTGGCGATACGAGCAATAACAGGAGCAGCTCCAGTTCCAGAGCCTCCTCCCATACCAGCAGTGATGAAGACCATATCGGCACCACTAATAGCTTCCGTCAGTGTTTCTTCGCTTTCTTCAGCGGCTTTACGACCAACCTCAGGTTGACCTCCTGCACCCAAACCACGAGTCAATTTAGGTCCCAACTGAATAACAGTCTCAGCTTTTGTACTACTCAATGCTTGTACATCTGTGTTTGCTGCGATAAATTCTACGCCTGTAACACCTTCGTCGACCATACGGTTGATGGCATTGCCACCACCTCCACCGACACCAATTACTTTAATCACTGCCCCTTGAGCAGCAGCTGTATCAAATGAAAATGTCATAATTTATTTTTCCTCTTTATTCGTCAAACATGCTTCCGATCAATCCACGGAAACGATCTGCTAATTTCGGTTTATTTTGTGAAGCTTGTTGGAAATCCGCCATTGGTTCTGTAGGCGCCACCGGCTCTACTTCTGGAGCAGGAGCTGGTTGAACAGGCGTTGATTGTACAAACTGAGCTGTTTTTTGCAGCATCCCACCAAAACTAATTGGCTGATGACTTAAGTCATTCTCACCTTTTATCGCTCCCTGAGCCAAAAGATTAACTTCTGTTAATTGACCCGCAAATTCTGATAAACTAATCACATGCGCAAAGGCTGGATTACGGATACCAACTTGATTTGGAACATAAAGCTTGACACGGACGCCAAAGACTTCCTGAGCAAGCTCAACCATACCTGGTAAAATGGCATTCCCACCGATTAAGACAATACCACCAGGGAGGTCCAATAGACGCCTTCTATCTAATTCTTGCTTGATTTGTTCAAGGATGTGCTTGATTCGTGCAGAAATAATTTCTGACAAGTAGGCTTCCGTCACTTCGACTGCTTCTACTTCTCCAATAACCTCTACTTGGAAGGTTTCTTTGCTTGCAAGAGGCGGATAGGCTTCCCCGTAATTCAGTTTCAAGCCTTCCGCTAATTTGCGAGAGGTTTTCAAAACCTTGGAGATATCTTTAGTTACATAATCTCCACCTTCTTGGAGAATATGTGTGAACTGGAGTTCTTGATTACGGATTGTAGCGACAGTCGTTTGACCTGCCCCCATATCAATCACTGTAGCACCAAATTCACGTTCCCCTTCGTTCAAAACAGACTGAACCATTGCTAGTGGTGAAATGATAACATTTTCAACCTGAACACCTGCACGCTCAACCGTCTTACGCAAATTGTGCAAGATAGTACGAGGTCCTGTATAAAGCAAACCACGCATTTCAAGGCGAACCCCCATCATGCCACGTGGGTCACGAATCCCTTGGAAACCATCCACAATAAATTCTTCAGGAATAAAGGTAATGACTTCACGGTCAGGTGTCATACTCTTTGTCAAAGCTGATTTGACAACATTTTCAACATCTTGATCCGTAATTTCCTTAGTATCAGATGTTACTGGAATCATCCCCTGAGTTGGTTCTACCTGCAAAAGATTACCAGGCAAGCCGACATTTACTGATTTAATCGAAATGCCTGCCTTTTCTTCCGCTTGGGAAATGGCTGACTTGATAGCAGTTGCTGCTGCATCAATATCAACAATAATTCCATCCTTTACACCTTTACTTTTGGCATTACTCACGCCAATTACATTTAATTCACCATTTCTCTGCTCGGCCACAAGCACCTTGACAGAGCTTGTTCCAATATCTAGACCTGTAAAAAAGCCTTCTCTAGCCATTACATCGCTTCCTCTCTATCTTCCAAGTTTCGCACTTCGTATTATTCCATAGCTAAACATAGGCATAGCTATTCACAAAATATTATAACACAAAAAATTTAATCGTGCTTGCTTTTTTCCTAAATTTCCCAGCCATTTTTTGAGTTTGTCTATTCAGAAATTCTTATTTTATAAGCTGCTTGTAAAAACTCTCTAAGAGCAAAAAAGAAAGCTCTGTGTTAAGCTTCCTTTGCAATCATTTTTTCTGCTTCTTGAGCTAAAAAGAATTCTAAGATTTTCTTAGTCAAACTGATAGTAGCTACCAGCACAATTGAAACAAGTAAATAATTAGCTACTAGACCGTGATCCCCAACCAATGGCGGTTTTGTCAAAAATCCGTAATCGCCACCTGTCACCAAATTGACCACAAAAATCAAGGCATTTAGGGCAAAGGTCATGAGAAAAATTCCCTTCACATCCAGCAATCGCGCATTATACTGTCTCAATAGATAAACTAGAGAGTTCCCCAAGAGTGCTAAATGACCAAAGATAAAGGATAGAATGGTGATATGTGGAAAAGGGTAAGCATCTGGCACTGGATAAACAAAGGCTGCTAATGTCCCAAATGTTCCCAATAATGCAAAGTATTGTTTATATTTGGACTGACCAGGAAGCAAGAGTACCACAAACATAGCCATACGGCAATGGTAAAAGGGTAGGCTTTCTGACAGTGGCATATGATTGACCCAGTACCAACCATAAAGAAGGATTAACTGAACAGTCTGCAAGATTTGGAAAAATCGTTGGTAAACCTTCTTTTCACGATAGCGATGGGCTGTATAAAAGGTTAAGGCTAAGAGCGTAAATAGGCTAACATACCAAAAAAGGTCAAATTTGGGCGGCTCGGTTGCCTGAGTCGTAAAGAAAATATCCCATAAATTCATCTAGTCTTCCTCATGATTCAAAATTTTCCTGCATTTTATTATACCATGCTACTTAAGAAAAATGAATTTAGAAATACGATAATCATCTTCTTAGTCAAGATATTGCTCCCTCTGACCTTGATAAACCTGCCAAAGAATCTCGATTTGCTCCTTGGTAATGCGTTTTTCAGATAAATTCGGCAGTTGGTCAATTGCAAAAAATTGAAGGTCAGCGATTTCTTGATTTTCTTGGAATTGTCCATCGAGAAGCTTACATTCAAAAACAAACTTTGCATATTGTTTGCTCTGTAGTTGGAAACGATTGGTATCAAAAACAGCTAGCAGTCTTTCAACTTTGGCTTTAAAACCGGTTTCTTCTTCAATTTCCTTGAGAATATTTTCAGTTGGAGAATAGCCGACTTCACCAAAGCCACCTGGCAAAGCCCAACTATCCTCTCCTTGTCCCCTAACCAGACAAATCTTCTCATCCTCAACAATCCAAGCACGGACGTCCATTAAGGGAGTCGCATAAGCGGAGGTCGGTTTCAAGAGTTCTGCCACTTCGTCTGCATCAAGGTCTGATACCTGATTCAACATTTCAGATAACAGACTTCGCAAGTCTTCGTAGCGCTCACGGTCAAAAGGCTCTTTTGTAAAGGTTAAGCCAGTATCTGTAAGGGCAATCATTCTTTACAGATACTTAACAAAATCACTTGGTTTCATTTTCTAAACTTTCTACCAACATGGCTAGGTTCATAGAGTTAGAGCCCTTGAGCAAGATTTGATCATTGGCACTGAGGCTTTCCTTGACCTGCTTGACTAAGTCTTCAAATTGGTCTTGGTCTTCTGTTTTCTTGAAGTAGTAAACGTGGCCAATTGGGAACATTTGACTGGCCAATTGGGCTAATTCAGCAATGTCTTCTCCATAGAAAATAACGATATCAAGCACATCTGGGGAGAGGCTCAAAATCATCTGATTATGAAGTTGAACAGACTGGTCACCAAGCTCCTTCATATCCGCCAAAACTGCAATTTTCTTGCCACCTTCATTGGCTGGAATGGCAGAGAAAGTCTCTAAAATCAGTTTCATAGCAGTTGGATTGGCATTGTAAACATCTGACAGGATATCTGCTCCATTGGCTGCTTTCTTCCACTCGGTACGGTTACGCGTCAATTCAAGATCTTGGAAGGCCAAACGAATTTGCTCCTCTGAAACTCCTTCTTGCAAGGCAACATAGGATGCAATCATAGCATTTGTCGCATTGTACTTGCCAGTTACTGGCAAATCAAGGACTTGCTCTAAGAAATTGGCCTTGAAGGTCAGACTATCTTTGCGCTCAACCAAGTCAGTAATTTCCAGCTCTACCCCTTGCCCAAAACGAACCACCTTTTTATCAGTTGGCAAATAGTCCTCTACGATAGGGTCAGCCGGCGCTAAAAGCAAGGAACCTGAAGCCATTCCGTCTGCAATTTGCATTTTTCCTTTAGCAATCTCAGAACGATCTTTGAAAAAGGCTAAATGAGCTTCTCCAACCAAGGTCACGATGGCTGTTTTTGGACGAGCCAATTCAGACAAGAGATGAATATCGCCCAAGTGGTCCTGCCCCATCTCCAAAACCAACTTTTCTGTTCCTTCAGGCATGTGTAGAACTGTGTAGGGAAGGCCAATCTCGTTATTGTAGTTGCCTTGTGTTTTGTAGGTCTTGTAGGTCGTTGACAGTAAATGCGCCAACATATCCTTAGTCGTTGTCTTGCCATTTGAACCCGTAACCGCAAAGACATCAACAGCTGTTTTTTCAAGATAGTAGGCAGCTAGTTGTTGAAAGGCAGTCAAAACATCATCTACTAGAATGTAGGGATGATTTGCAACCTCTTTCTCAGACAGGGTTGCTGCCGCACCATTTTCAAAAGCTCTTTCGATAAAGTCATGACCGTCACGCGCACCTTTAAGTGGCACAAATAAATCTCCAGTTCCAATCAAACGACTATCAAACTCAGCTTTTTCTAACTGGGTGTCCTCAAAGATACTGATATCATTTTTGGCTCCAACAACTTGGGCAATTTCATGGATTGTTAATTTCATTTCTACTCCTTTAAAAAGGGCTGAAGTCCGAGAACTCTAGTCACCTTGCAGTGATGGTTCTGGCTTCTACCCTCTCTTTCATTTTATATCAAATGCGCTTCGCGCTTGTCAAAACTTTCCTTGGCAAGGTCAACCAAACGCTCGATTAGTTCTGGGTAGCTGATCCCCATATTGTCCCAAAGTAGTGGGTACATAGACCACTGGGTGAAACCTGGCATGGTATTGAGCTCGTTGAGAAAAATCTCTCCCTTATCTGTATAGAAGAAATCGCAACGAGATAGACCAAGGCCACCAATGGCACGGAAGGCTGTTTCTGCATTTTGACGCATGACAGCCACCACATCATCACTGATTTTGGCAGGAATATCCATAGTAATCTTGTTATCAATATACTTGGCATCGTAGTCATAAAAGGCAACGTCCTTGACAACTTCTCCAGGTAGCGTGCTCTTGACATCGTAGTTACCCAAGAGGCCAACCTCAATTTCACGGGCATTCACTCCTTGCTCAACCAAGACACGGCTGTCATATCGGAAGGCAAGTTTTAAGGCTTGACGGAGTTCTTCTTGGTTTTCAGACTTAGAAATACCGACACTAGACCCCATGTTTGACGGCTTAGTGAAGACTGGATAAGCCAATTTTTCTTCCACTTCAGCGATTTTAGCAGTCACATCATCGCCTTCAACGATAGCCACATAAGGAACTTGGGCAATACCAGCAGATTCCAGAACACGCTTAGTCGTGATTTTATCCATGGCAAGACTTGATGACAAAATGTTGCAACCAACGTAAGGCATTTTCAAAACTTCCAAGAATCCTTGAACAGAGCCATCTTCTCCCATTGGCCCGTGAAGGACTGGAAAGACCACTGCACCTTCTTCGTAGATAGCACTTGGTGCAACTTTCTTATCCCAATCAATGGTTTCATTGGTCATGAGACGGTCTTCTTGCCCCGGAGCATGACTAAATTCCTGTGTTTTGATAAAGTCACCTGACTGACTGATAAAGAAAGTCTTGACTGTGAAACGGTCGTAATTGACCGCACGCATGACACTCTCAGCTGAAAGGACAGAGACTTCGCGTTCCGCACTCCGTCCACCATATAAAAGAATAATCGTTTGTTTCATATTATTTGTCCTAATTCTACTAGAATACTCGCTCTTTAGTATATCATATTTGCTTGGTTTTTTAAAACTTGAACCCGATCCTACTCATCACACTATACAAAAAGAGGCCGATAGGAACGATTTTCAGCCTCTTTGATTTTTTATAAATGAAGGGAGTTCGTAAATTTGCCTACACTTACAACTCTGTCCGATTTTCAATCGCTCGTAAGAGTGTCACTTCGTCCGCATACTCAATGTCCGCTCCCACAGCGAGACCTCGTGCTAGACGCGTAACCTTGATACCAACCGGCTTGAGCAAACGTGAAAGATACATGGAAGTCGCTTCACCATCCGCTGTAGCATTAGTCGCCACAATCACTTCTGAAACCTCACTATCCATAAGACGAGTCATAAGGCTCTTGAGATTGATATCGTCCGGACTGATACCATTCATAGGAGAAATGAGGCCATGCAGGACATGATAGAGTCCATGGTATTCTTGGATATTTTCCATGGCTGCCACATCTCTACTATCCTCAAGAACTAAAATTGTTGTCTGGTCACGAGTCGGATCAGTACAGATAGAACAAGGATCGTCGTCTGTCAAACGTCCACAAATAGAACAATATGTCAATTCTCTCTTAGCAGAAAGGAGATTTTTTGCAAATTCATTGACATCATCAGCAGACATCCCAATCGTATAAAAGGCCAGACGCGTAGCCGTCTTAATCCCGATACCTGGTAACTTAGAATAACTGTCAATCAACTTGGCAATAGGTGTTGGATAAAGCATAATTTCCTTTCTAGTTCATCGGATGGTATTTTTGATACAGATTGATAATGTCACGCGCAATGGAAGGCCCTACACCATTTGTTAGATTGGTATTATGAGGAAAGACCACTGCAACAGCGATTTGGGGATTATCAGATGGGGCATAGGCCACCGCATTGGTATTGGTTGCTTGCTGACCATCTGCCACATAGCTTTCGGCTGTACCCGTTTTTCCGCTAATGGATACCAAGGCACCATTTGAAAAGGCACGTCCAGTTGTCAATCCGCTAGTCCCATGAGCAACCTGATAAAAACCTTGGTGCAAGACACTCATATCGGAGTCGGATATATTGACCTTATTCATCTCTGTCGGTTGCAGTTGCTGAATCAAGTCGCCCAGTCCTCCCTTATCATTATTACCATAAATGCCTTCAACAATACGAGGAGCCACACGAACACCATCATTTGCAATAGTTGCCACATACTGAGCCAATTGCATTGGGGTATAGTTATCAAACTGCCCAAAGGCATTAGTAATGTAATTAGCAAAGCTATACTCTTTGGGAATAAATCCAGTAGATTCATCTGGTAGGTCAATTCCTGTCGCAGAACCCAAGCCATATTCGCCAAAGGTTGAACGCAATTTACCCATAGCAGACTCTAGATTGCTGGTGCCGACAAACATATTTGGTTGATAGGTTTGCCCCATAAGACCTAAGGCTGTTTGGACCATATAAGCATTGGATGAATACTCTAGAGCCTGAACTGCCGTAATCGGCATTGGCCTAGAAAAGGCAGTATACCAAGAATTAATTGGAGCTGAACCTTGGAAGACAATGGACTGGTCTGTCAAGGTCTGATTTCCTGACAAGACTCCATTTTCCCAGCCTGAGCTGATGGTCGCCGCCTTGACAACCGAACCTGGAACAAAGACATTGGTTACCGTTCCCAAGGAATCCGGCGTCAACTCTCCCGTTTTCAAGTCATGTTTAATCCCTGACATAGACAAAACAGCACCTGTTTTTGGGTTAAGGGCGACTGCATAGACACCTTCAGAATACTTGGCTCCACCATTTCCCAACTCTGAATTGAAATAACTTTTCAGCAAAGCATCCACGCTATCTTGGAAGGCCAAATCAATGGTCAGTTTGATATTGTTTCCCTTACTACCTTCCTCAATTGTATCCACACTTTCCATATTGCCATATTTATCCAGATGGATTTCTTTTACCGAGCGTTTCCCTTGTAAGGTCTCTTCATATTGCTTTTCCAAATAGGAGGTTCCAACACGGTCATTTAGAGAATAGCCTTTTTTAAGATAGGCTTCTGCTTCTTCCGCTGGGAGACCAGCTTTTTCACTGGATACACTCCCTACTATAGAAGAAAGGGAAGTTTCCAAAACCTTTCGATCCCAAGAAGTAGAAATACTAATGCCAGGCATCTCCTTTGAAATAGAGGCAATAACAGCCACCTGAGAATCATTTAGAGGATCTGTCGCAATGGTTCCTGTCGCAAAGTTTCCAACAGCATTTAACTGACTAAAAAGATAGATTTCTTTCTTTTCATCCTCTGTATAGTTTAGTTGACTTGTTGGGACACTATCGACCGCATTGTTATACAGTTCTGATTCGGATAGGCGATTACCATCTGAATCCAAGCGTTTCTCACTTGGGAGAGCTTCCACTGTTTTTTTATAGATTTCAGGATCAGCCAAATAGTAATCAGCCAGCTGGCGTTCTGTCAAATTTGGCGAACTGATGCTCACATAAGTCAGTAACTTTTTAGCTGTTTCTTTTAAGTCTGTAGCCGTCATTTTATTGCTACGCGTAAAGGAAACAACCTGTTTTAACGTATTTTCTACCAAAGGTTTTCCACTAGCATCATAAATTTCCCCACGAGCAGAACTGGTTGTGACCTTGGTCTGACTAGCTGAGGCTAGCTTTTTTTCGTAAAAATCCTTGTTCAAAACCTGCATATACAACAAACGACCAATAATGGTCATAAAGAGTAAAATGACGATTGAAAACAATAAATTAAGCCGAATCGGAATCGAATGGCTGTTAAATTTTCTCATACAAATCAGTCTCATTTCTAACTTAAAATCTTACTCTTAATTGTACCACAATTTGAGTAGAAAATTATGGAAAAGTAAGAAGCTTTTTCGATTTTTTCGTTTTTAAAACAGAGATGCGTTTTTATTTATCTATCCTTATATTATGTGTTATAATGAAGTGTGACTATTCCCTGATCTAGTCTTCCAGTATGACTCATGTAAAGGAGCTTTCCCTATGGACAAACCAGATATCGCAACTATCATTGATTCACATTTTGAAGAAATGACAGACCTAGAACAAGAAATCGCTCGCTATTTTTTGCAAGCTGAAACGATTACAGATGATTTATCTTCTCAACAAGTCACCCAAAAATTACATATTTCTCAAGCTGCTTTGACCCGCTTTGCTAAAAAGTGTGGCTTTACTGGCTACCGAGAATTTATTTTCCAATACCAACATCAGGCAGAAAATCAAGCCAACCAAGTCTCCAAGCACAGTCCACTGACCAAACGAGTCCTCAGAAGTTATAGCAATATGAGGGAACAAACACAAGACTTGATTGACGAAATCCAACTAGAACGAATTGCCCAGCTAATCGAAGATGCTGAGCGTATCTACTTCTTTGGAACAGGGAGTTCTGGCCTCGTCGCCCGTGAAATGAAATTACGTTTTATGCGACTAGGTGTGGTCTGCGAAGCTTTGACAGACCAAGACGGCTTTGCCTGGACAACCAGCATCATGGATGAAAATTGTCTAGTACTGGGCTTCTCACTTTCAGGCTCAACTCCTTCTATTTTAGATAGTCTATTAGATGCCAAGGAGATGGGGGCAAAGACTGTACTCTTTACAAGTGTTCCCAATAAAGATAGCCAGACCTATACAGAGACTGTTCTTGTAGCCACCCACAGCCAACCCTCCTATATCCAACGAATATCCGCTCAACTTCCTATGCTCTTCTTTATCGATTTGATTTATGCCTACTTTTTGGAAATCAATCGCGAAAGCAAGGAAAAAATCTTTAATAGCTACTGGGAAAATAAAAAACTCAACGGCTATCGTAGACAAAAACGTGTAAGAAAATCCTAGTTTGGCTGAGCCAAACTAGGATTGTTTTGTCTTAAAATGATAATATGCACCCAACATCCCTGCTGTATTTTGGTGATGGGCAAATTCTAATCGTGTTTTTTCTGCTAAACTTGGTACCAAAGCCTCTTTCAAGGCTGTGCGGATCTTAGGTTTGAGGATAGCCTCTTGCCCCATGATACCACCACCAAGAATAACCACTTCTGGATTGGCAACATAGCAAATATTTGCCAGACCTTTTCCTAGATAGTCAACCATACGGTCAATACCTTCCATGCAGATTTTGTTTCCTTCAGTGGCTTCTTTGAAAATTCTACGGCCATTCCACTGATCAACATCTTCTCCATGGGCTTCAGCTACATATTTCACTAAAGCTGTTGTAGAAGCCAAGTCTTGAAAAGCTCCATCCTGCATATGCATATACCCGACTTCACAGGCTGAATTGCTAAAACCATGGAAGACTTTCCTATCCATAATCAAGCAACCACCGATACCTGTTCCAATGGTCAAGCAAAGTGTCACACTTGCTCCCTTGCCTGAACCAGATACTGCCTCAGCAAGACCTGCACAGTTGACATCATTTTCAATCTCACAAGGAATAGTAAAGCTTTCTTCGATTTCCTTTTTGAACTGGGTGCCTGCGTAGTTAGGGATTTGCGGCCCAGCATAGAAAATCTCACCCTTATCCGGATCCACCATCCCAGCAGAAGATATGGCAACACCTGCTACTGGGCCTTTTTCTAAATAACTAGCTACGATATCTTTGGTCTTTTGTAAGATATGAGGTCCACCCTTATGCGCCTCAGTTGGCATTTCATGCGATTCAAGAAGTTGCCCCTCTTGATCAACCAAACCATACTTGATGTTGGTTCCACCGATATCAATTGCAACGTAATATGTCATAAATACCTCCTTTTAGATTAGAGGAAGCGCTCCTTGGTTTCACGAATCAAGGCAGCAGCCGCTTCTACAACTGGACGATCTTCTTCAGTCACTGGTGTCAATGGTGAACGAACAGATCCAATATTCAAGCCTTCATTGATTTTCAAGACTTCTTTGATGACACCGTACATATTTCCATGAGCAGAAGTGAGTTTACCAATGATTGCGTTGATAGCATACTGCAATTCACGCGCTGTGTCTAGGTCCTTATCCGCAATCAACTGATTGAGTTTCAAGAAGAGTTCTGGCATAGCACCATAAGTACCACCGATACCAGCCCTAGCCCCCATGAGGCGTCCTCCTAGGAACTGCTCATCAGGACCATTAAAGACGATATGGTCTTCTCCACCAAGGCTGACAAAGGTTTGGATATCTTGAACTGGCATAGAAGAGTTCTTCACACCGATAACACGAGGATTTTTCAACATTTCTGTGTAAAGGCTTGGAGTCAAAGCAACCCCTGCCAATTGAGGAATGTTGTAAATCACGTAGTCTGTGTTTGGAGCTGCAGAACTGATATCGTTCCAGTATTTGGCAACTGAGTATTCTGGCAAGCGGAAGTAAATTGGTGGAATCGTTGCAATAGCATCTACTCCCAAGCTTTCAGCATGGCGAGCAAGTTCCATACTGTCTTTAGTATTGTTGCAGGCAACATGGGCAATAATGGTCAATTTACCTTTGGCAACTGCCATAACTTCTTCCAAGATTAACTTGCGGTCTTCAACACTTTGGTAGATACATTCACCAGAAGAACCATTGACATAAAGACCTTGAACACCTTTATCAATGAAGTATTGAACCAAGGCACGCGTACGTTCTGGGCTTACTTCTCCTTGCTCATCATAACATGCGTAGAAGGCTGGAATGACACCTTCGTATTTTTTCAAATCTGACATAGATTTTCTCCTATTATTTTTATTTTCTGCTAAAGCAGATTTTTCTTTACTTCTTTAGTATACACTTTACCGAAAAGGCTTTCAATATCTTATAGACACTTAGATTTTAGTTTCTCGCTTATAGAATAGCGTTTGGAGCCTTTGAAAGTAGTTTCAGAAATAAGGCTCCTATTGGTATTTTGCGAAAATTTTCTCCATCAATCCAGTCTGGATAAAGACCAATAGTCCAAACCCAAAAAGCAGGAAGACTGAGCCACCTAAGAGTAGACTGAAGGCAGACAGATAAAGAACCATCACAATGAGGACAAGAATGGCTAACATGAGGAAGAACCAAGGAAAGTTAAAACTAGCCAACATCAATCCTTTTTGAAGAATTTCTTTCCAAGTTAAATCATAACGTGCCGCGATTGGATAGCTAGCCAACATCACAATCGTAAGGAAAATCAGAATGCCTAGACAAATAGCTTTCAGCAATTGAAAGGGCAGAGCTGTTTGACCCCAAAAGAGATAAAGATCTAGGAGGCTTAATGAAACAATGCCCAACTCAAGCAGACCTAACTGAAGACCTAGTTTCAGATTTTGCTTGAAAGATCTTAGATAGATTTTAAAAACAGGCACCCGTCTGCTCTTCTTAACTTCGAACATGGTCTCGTAGAGGCTGATTTTAGCCACTCCAATCGTCACGATGGGCAAACAAGAGACGACAAAAAGAAGATTGGCTGTCACGATGTCCAAGACCTTCTCACTAAAACGCATGAGAAAGTTATCTGTATCAAATGCTGCCTTGATAAGGCTTACTCCTTTTTGTGCCATGTTTGCTCCTCCATCATTTTTCTTTGTAAACTGTTTTCTTTTTTGTCAGTAAAGCTTTCATAAGTCCCTACCATGAACAAATCTATTTTTTCTTTTGGACTTTTTTCTATTTTTATCTATGGGCTTATAATCATATACCCCGAACAGCGAAGCAATTAAAATAGTACTCCAAGTATGCCTATCAAATCCATCTAGCCCTCCACGAATTATCATTGCAAGCACTGTCCAAGCTAACATATTCAATAAAAAAATACAAAGTGCTTTCATTCTCGCATTTTAAAAGTTTATACGACCATTGTTAGGAATTTTATCATATGCATCCCAAGCTGCAGCAATATTGTTGGCAAAATTACCATATACATCAGCTACATTCACAGCTACTCGTAAAATCCATCCAGAAATCTTGGTCAGTAATCCTACTCTTGCTGCTGCAGTTGCAGCTACCCTACTTAAGATCGAGCGTGCCATACTAATACCATACTTAGCCGCATAAGTACCTAATTTTATGTATCTACCAATCAATGCATTCACAATGCCCCTAATTATCCAAGCCATCTCATCAACTGTAATCCCCTGTCCATCTAAGAAACTAGCTCTTGCAGCATACTTAGAAGATACCAATTTTTAAATATTTTATTCTCATTTCTCTACCTCACAAAGATCAATTTCATGGTAGAGTATTATCAAAGCTTTACAAAAAAACAATTCATCCTATTTTTAATCAATCAAAATTTTAAAGAGATATTTTCGAACCTTTTCTTCCATGCCTGCATAACCATTTGGCTGATGTGGCTCACCTGGGAAGAAAATCGCAAAATTGTGATAACCCAACAAGAGTGGGTAGTGTTCATGACAATGAACAAAGCCAATGTCACTCGCTTCGTCGAATGCTACTGCCTCGTCTTTGATACGTGAACCGTAGCTCGAATATTCATGTCCTTCTACCAGCAAATGCAAATCTGCATAGTTCTTATGATACTCAAATTGATCATTTTCAGCTTGATTGAGGACATTTTCCTGAACAACTAGAAAGACTTTATCTCCATCAATCTCATACTTTCCTAATTCGAAAGAATCCTTACGATGTTGGTAGAGATAGTCGATAGCCTTGTCTAAATTAGGATGAATCCCTTTGTAAAAGGTGATGTTTTTCAAATCGTCAAAAATCATACTCTTTCCTTCGTTTCTGATAGTTAACTAAAACCATTCTTAAGTTTATAAGTGTCTGACAAAACTTCATAAAGTAACTGCATACCCTCCATTTTGTAGACACTTATAACCTCTATATTCTCTAAATCTATAAAATATACTTCTGTATCTTGATAGATTGATTTTCCTATACTCAATGAAAATTGAAGAACAAACTAGGAAGCTAACCGCAGGCAATACTTAAGTATGGCAAGGTGACGCTGACGTAGTTTGAAGAGATTTTCTCAGAGTATTATCCTTTGACCGCTCCCATAGTAATACCCTGTGTGAAGGATTTTTGGAAGACTAGGAAGACTGTGACGATTGGAACAGCAGCAAGGGCAGCTCCTGCCATAATCAAACCATAGTTGGTTGCCATTTCAGCCTGCATGGTCGCAACCCCAAGTGAGATGGTCAAATTGTTACGTGAAGTCAACATTACCAATTGCATGAAGTAGTCATTCCAAGTATTGATGAAGGTAAAGATTGCAAGGGCTGCAAACCCTGGTTTCACAATCGGGAAGGCTACACTCCAGAAGGTACGAATCTCACCACAACCGTCGATTTTAGCTGATTCAAGCAACTCTGTAGGAATATTTTCACTAAATTGTTTCATGAGGAAGACACCGAATGGCCATCCAATCAAAGGCAAGATAACTGCCCAGAGAGTATCGTGGATTCCCATGAAGTTGACGATACGTACCAATGGTACAAGGACAACTTGTTTTGGAAGCGCCATAGCAGCGATAAAGATAGCAAATAGAATGCGTTGACCATAGAAACGTTTTTTAGCCAATACATAACCTGCTAGAGATGAGGTTGCACAAACTAAGAACATGGTTACCAATGAGATAAATACTGAGTTCCACATCCATTGCAAGGCAGGGTTCTGCACCATGAGTTGTTGGAAGTTTTCCATGGTTGGCATTTTAGGGAACCACTGAGGAGGAATAACAATTGTATCAGGTTGTGATTTGAATGCCCCTGTCAAAATCCAGTAGAATGGAAAGATGAACAGCACAGTCAACAAGAGCAAAATGATTGTTGAAATAACAGTAAAGGCTGTTAATGGTTTTTTTTCTGTAGATTGCATAGCTGTCTCCTTTCTTTAGTATTCTACGTCGTTTCCAAGTACTTTAAATTGAACAAAGCTTACGATAGCAATCATGACTGCCAAGAAGACACCAATTGTGTTGGCATAGCCGTATTCTGTCAATTGGAAGGCTTTTTCGTAAAGGTAGTACATCAAGGTACTTGTTGAGTAGTTTGGACCACCAGATGTCAAAAGCTGAATCAAGGCGAAACACTGGAATGAGTTAATTGTTGTGATGATTGCAATATAAAGAGTTGTTGGAAGAAGGCTTGGCCATTTAATCTTCCAAAAAACTTGAAACTCAGTTGCACCATCAACACGCGCCGCTTCAACCAGTGAATTGTCAATATTCCCCATGGCAGCGATATAAAGGATGATGGGCTGACCAACTGAAGTGGTCAAGAGAATAATCATAATCGCCATCAATGCCCAGTTTTTATCTCCCAACCAAGAAATGTTTTGGCTGATGATGTGGCTGGACTTAAGGACAAAGTTTAGAATCCCTGATAGTGGGTCATAAATCCATTTCCAAACAACTGTCACGGCAACACTACCCGTTACAACAGGAAGGAAGAAGACGAAACGGTAGAAGGATCTGGCAATGACATTTTGATGATAGGTCTGAGATGCTACAAAGAGTGAGAATAGAACAACAACTGGTACAGATCCAATAACCAAAATAACTGTGTTAATCAGAGATTTTGTAAAGACAGGATCTTTAAACATACGGATATAGTTATCCAAGCCTACAAACTCAAATTTAGTCATTGAGTAGTTAAAGAAACTTGTAATGAAGCCCATCACCATCGGAGCCAACACAAAGATGACAAAGAAGAATAATACTGGTGCTAGGAAAGCGTAGGAAATCACTGTTTCCCGCATACGGATTTTATTGACTTTCACAGTCGGCACCTCTCTTTCAAATAGAATAATTTTTTGACTTTCTTGAACTGTTTTAAAATCAAAATGAAATTTTTTATGATTCGCTTATGTAAGAACTTCATTTTAATTTCGTGACAGTTTCTTACATTTTAAACAAAAGCCCCCTTTTCTTACACTATCTGTGTAGAGGGAAAAGGGGGTATACACTCTTAGGTTCTTTAAAAAACTACTTTTTATAGAATAACTAAGGACTATTGTTTCATAGCTTTTTTGATTGTTTCGTTCGCTTTTTCAGTGAAGGCTTTCAAAGCATCTGCTGGTTTTTCGTCACCATTTGATACAGATTGCAACATTGGGAACCAAAGTGTTCTCATTTCAGCAAATCCATCAATAGTGTTGTAGTATGGTGAGTAGTATTGAGTCCAGCCGCTGATTGTTTCCATGCGTTTGTCTTCATAAAGTTTTCCAAATGAAGTACGGACTGGGAAAGCACCTGTACGAACTACGTCTTTAGGTCCCCACTCCTTGTCATCTGCGATAAACTGGATGAATTTCTTAGATGCAGCGACTTTCTTGTCGTCTTTATTGTTGAATACTGCAAACCCGTTTACAAGGTACTCAAGAGCTGGCTTACCTTCGTCTGATGGGAATGGTACTTCTACCACTTCTACCTTACTTGCTTCTAAAAGTTTAGCTTGGATACCATTTTGAGCTGGTGCCCAAAGGATTGTGTAAGATGTTTGACCGTTGGCAAAGTTTTGGATATCTGCCCCACCGTCAAATTGTGAACCATTATTGATCAAATTGTCTTTAATCCAGCTAGTTGCTTTTTCAAGACCTTTGACGAATTTAGGATCATCAGTTGTATATTTGCTAACTTTTTCATCTGTTACAGAACCGCTATAAAGGTTAGAGATAAAGGCACGTGTTCCTTGGTCTCCCCCTTGACCAGAACTGAACAATGAACCTGGTGTGTAACCCTTGTCTTTAAGTGCTTTCAATACTTTTTCAAAATCATCAGTTGTCCAACCTTCTTTTACAAGGTTTGCTACTCCAGCATCTTCTAACATTTTCTTGTTCATTGCCATGTAGAATGGGGCAGAACTAATCGGATACATATAAGCCTTGTCTCCAGCTTTACTTGCTTGTACGATGTTTTCATTGTTGACATCTTTAACAAATTCATCTGTGAAGAGGTCATTCAACTCAGCCAATTTACCGTTTTTACCGTATTGGATGATACGTCCTGGTGCATCAAAGAGTACGTCTGGAGCTGTTCCTGCTTCGATGGCTGTTGTGATTTTTTCAGGACCTGACTTGAAGTCGATGGTTTCCAATTTCACTTTTATATCTGGGTTTGCTTTTTCAAACGCTTCGATGATTGATTTTTCATAAGTTCCAACACCGTCACCAGTTTTTTCTTGGGTAAATACTGGGAATGCCCACCAAGTGATTTCTGTTTTGGCACCGTCACCACCTGATTTGGCAGCATCTTTACTTCCGCCAGAATTGCCACAAGCAGCAAGACCAAGAACCGCAGCACCCGCAAGTACTGTACAAGCTAATTTTCTAAATTTCATTTGTATTCTCCTATGTAATAAGCGTATCCAACTTGGATAATGAGTTCTTTATTTCTTGTATGCGATTTCATTTCATCCTACTCATCCATCACTCTCCTCTGTTTTTTATTAAGTCAGTAAGTACTTAATCATCTACACCTAAAATTTCATTAATACTATTTTTATATAAGATTGCTTTTGCTCCATAGATTGCTTGAATGCCACCCTTCACTTCTAAGACATCAACTGCACCAATTTGTTTTAAAAGTGCTTTATCAACTTGATTAACTTCTTTTACAGCTACACGTAAACGTGTCACACAAGCATCTACATCTTCTATATTATTTGATCCACCCAAGGCTCTGATAATTTGTAGGCTATCCTGTTTTAAATAATCTGCAGTATTTGAAGTTGAATCTGCGGATTCAGAAATTTCTTTAGAATCTACTTCTTCTCCTCGCCCTGGCGTTAGAACGTTGAATTGAGTAATGAACCATCTAAAAATAATATAATACAAAACACTCCAAATAAGTCCAAATGGAATCTGAAGAACCCAATTCGTCTTAGCGTTCCCCTGCAAAATTCCAAATAAAGTGAAATCGATTACACCTCCTGAAAATGTGTTTCCTATTGAAATATTTAAGACGTCTGCAATAAAGAAGCTAACACCATCAAGGAATGCGTGAACAACATATAGAACCGGACTGACGAATAGAAACATAAATTCAATTGGTTCTGTAATACCGGTAATAAAAGATGTTAAAGCAACTCCAAAAAACAAACCCGCGTATTTTTTACGACGATTTTTAGGAACACTATGGTACATCGCTAAACAGGCAGCCGGTAAACCGAACATCATTGTTGAGAAACGACCTGCAAAAAACCTTGTTCCTTCTGTAAATAATCCAGAATGGGCCGGATCGGCTAATTGAGCAAAAAATATTTTTTGAGCTCCAACCACTGTTTGTCCTGCAATAGTTTCAACACCACCAAGTTCAGTATACCAAAACATAGGGTAAATTATATGATGTAAGCCTACTGCTCCAGAAAGTCTCATTAAAAATCCATATAGAAAAGTTCCAATTGGACCCGCCTGAGAAATATATCCACCTGTAGAAACAAGAAGTTGTTGGAAAGGTGGCCAAATAACAAAGAAGACAAAGCCAATCAAGATAGAAGAGAACGATGTAACAATAGGAACGAAGCGTGAACCTCCAAAGAATCCTAAAGCGGAAGGTAATTGAATATTGTTATATCGGTTGTGCAAATATACGGCAACTATTCCGACAACTAATGCTCCAATAACTCCAGTATCAATTGCAGATCCTTCTGCCATAAAAAGTTTTACCAAAGCTTTGATCGTTGCAGTCATAACTAAGTAACCAGTTACTCCTGCTAACGCAGCGGTTCCTTTATCTCGTTTCGCTAAGCCAATACATAATCCCACACAGAGAAGTAGTGACAAATTACTGAATACAACCTCTCCTGCAGAGCTCATTACTTGGAATATTGATTGAAAAATACTATTGTCTAGTATTGGATAAGTTGCTATCGTGGTTGGGTTTGAAAGTGCACCACCAATCCCCAAAAGTAGACCTGCTGCAGGAAGTATAGCTATAGGTAACATAAAAGCTTTTCCAACTTTTTGTAAAACTTTAAACATAAAACTCCCTCTCACATCTTATTTAAGACTAGCAACGAAGCGTTCTGTAATCTCTTTTGGTCTAGTAATGGCGCCACCAACAACGATGCCTCGCACTCCATATTCAAGGATTTGTTTGGCTTGTTCTGGTGTATGAATTTTTCCTTCTGCAATGACATCTACACCGGCATCACAGAGTTTCTTAATCAATTCAAAATCTGGACCGTCTACTTTTGGACTGTAGGATGTGTAGCCTGATAAGGTTGTTCCGACAAAGTCAATTCCTGCTTCTACAGCTGCTAGCCCTTCTTCGAAGATACTAGTATCAGCCATCAAAAGCTGATTAGGATATTTCTCCTTAACCTGACGAATGAACTCTTGAATTTCCAAACCATCGTAGCGTTCACGCTTGGTACAATCCAGAGCAATCACCTCGATGTCCAGTTCTGCCAATTCATCAACTTCTTTCATAGTAGCCGTGATGAAGGGTTCCTGAGGTGGATAATCACGTTTGATAATCCCAATGATTGGAAGTTTAGTGACTTCCTTAATTTCCTTGATATCGCGAACACTGTTTGCTCGGATACCGACTGCTCCACCTTGCTCAGCCGCTTTGACCAGCAAGGGAATCACCCCTCCCGCTTCTGTATAAAGCGGTTCATGAGGAAGAGCCTGACAAGAAACGATGATTCCATCTTTGATTTGCTCAATCAAGGCTTCTTTGCTAATCTGTGGCATCCTCTTTCCTCCTTTTCTTTATTTCTATGAGATTATTATACCTTAAAATTAAAACGCTTTCAATAGTTTGTAGTATAATAGATTTCAGTTTCAAAAACTAGCAAAGTCAAACAGCTCCTCTAAAAGTACTTTCAGAGGAGCAAGTCGACCTATAGATAGGAGAATACCAAAATTTATTTTACAATTTCTGACAATCTTACTTTGCGATCTTCAAACATAGACTGGGTACAAGCATCTGCAGTAGCAATTGCTTCTAGGGCAGCTTCACCTGTCAAAAGTTTTGCAAATTCTTCTGATACTGGAGCTCCTTCCATAATCTCATGCAGATAGCGCATTTCTTTATCAATGACAGATGATAGCCATAATGGAGTACGTTTACCTGGTTTACCATAAGCAATTGCTCCATCCATCTCTGTACTATGATAGATACGAGTCCGATCATCATCTTCTTCTTGCGATTCGTGAATCAAGAAATAGCTTTCTTGCCCATCTAGCTTAAGAGTTCCTTTACAGTTGAATAAGTCTAAGCGGATGGCACCTTTGCTTCCTTGGATTAAGACATAATGTTCACCCCAACGATAAGCTGAACCCCATTCTAACAAAGCAAAACGCTTATTAGAAAATTCCATATTGACAAAAATCATATCATCTTCATCACCGAAATGTTCACCTTCATGGGCCACATTTCCACCTGTCATGGTTACAGTTTCAGGCATGCCCCCCATAAGGAATTGAACGCAATCCAATTCATGGATGTGGTGATACAAGTGACCACCTGATTTTTCACGAATTTTTTTCCATGATACTGACGGTTGTTGTTCTTCCCAACCATTACGAGCTGTATGACAATATAGAACGTCTCCGATAACTCCTTGATTAATGAGTTCTTTTGCATGATGAACACCATTAAAGAAATTCATAATATGTCCTGCCATAAAGGTTACATTGTTTTCTTTACACGCATCTACCATCTCGCGACAATCTTGATAAGAAAGCGCAATTGGTTTTTCACAGAAAACATTTTTACCATGCTGTGCAGCCTTAATAACCGGTTCCTTATGAAGATTATTTGGAGTTGCGACGATAACACAATCTACTTCATCGCTAGAAACCAACTCATCTAAGGAACTTGCTACTTTTGCTCCCAATTCTTCTGCAATCGCCTCTGCATTATCTGGATCATAGAGAAGAGTAATCTCTGCTCCATCATTCTTTTGCATATAGCGAGCCAATTCAGCTCCAAAATACCCTGCTCCAACAACACCGTATTTAACCATGTTTTTCTCCTTTATTTTGTTAAATCATTAATTTCCAAATCTATATACTGAACTACATTGCTTAAATGCAATTCATTTCTCGACCACGAATCATATTTTTCAAACAGTACACCTATGTGATGATTTGGCAATTCTGTAATCGCAGAATAGGCATAACCATACGAAGGCAAATCAATATCATAGTGGTATCTCCAATCAATACTATCATCTTCTTTATTGACCAAACCGACAACTAATTGGCCTCCCTTACGGCCACTTCTAGAATTTGGTGTACTCAAAATGACTGCTTCTTTTCCATCAATTAATTGAGAGTATTTAATTGCAGATACTTGTGTGCCATATGAAGTTTGTTGAATTCCATCAATATACGAAACTTCCGACCATGTTTCTCCAGAATCTCTACTAGTCATATAAGCTATCTTACCTGTAGTGGTTCTAAAGAATGTTCTAATCACACCATCTCTCAGTTCAACCATTTGTGCTTCTGCTGTTGCATTTTTAAACGGAATTGAAGCTGAGGATTTCTTCCATGTTTGACCACTATCATCAGAAATGAGATAGGTTAGTTCTCCACTAGTATATGTTGCAAAAATCAATCTGTTACTTGATTTTAATGCTAAACCTTGTCCAGGACACAAGTAAGTTCCATTATGTTTTTCTCCTAAGAACGGAGGCAACAACTTAAATTGTTCCCAACTCTCTACTCTATTCTGACTAGTTGTCATTGCTATATAATTAGTAGGAGTCACTTTAAATAACGAATCTTTGTAGAAAACATTCATAGGAACCTGTTTTCCATTATGCCTTTCTCTTAAAGAGCCACTATCAAAATCAACCGAATATTGTTCGACTGTTAAAGACTTTCCTCCCTCCAAAACTTCATACTTATCATTTATAGTATAATTTGTAGGTTTATTAGTTGTTTCATCATAAACGACACCATTTTCTCTAACTGTATAACGGAAATCGTTATCTCCATTCTTCTTTAGTTTTAAATAATAATGACCATTTATTTCTTTAAAACCTGAGTCGGCTTTATTTGCATTATTATTTCCAATACCCGCAGGCATAACATCAGCTAGTAATATCGTTTTCCCAGATTTTTTATCTTCAACAATGGATGAATCTATGAATGAAGCACTTCCACTAATTTGACTATTCTTTAATTTATTATCTCGTGGCCAGTAAACTAACTGCTCCTCATAGTCATTAAACTTCATAGCAAAAATTGGCTCACTCCACGTTTTCCCATTATCATCACTATAAGAAGTGGCAATATTAATCTTACTTTTAGAATCATGAGTCCCACCATAACGTGCATCAATACTTGATAGAACTCTTCCACTACTTAATGTATATAGTGTCGGTATTCTAAAATAGTTAGCTTGAGTAGAATCTCCTGATTGGAAAATTAACTGAAATGGATTTGACAAGGGAATATTTGAAACTTCCTGATCACTAATTGCTTTGTTAAATAGACTGATTTCATCAATACTTCCTTTTGCGAGGTAATGTTCCTTACCTTCACGATTAACAGCTCCTAGTGTTGCCTTATCTATACCATTTATATTTGAAATTGGCAAAAATGTATCAACTGTTTCAGAGAACACTTCTATTCCATTAACATACATTGTGTATGTTTTATCTTTAGAATCAGATACAAATACTAGTGTATTTTCAACTGCCTGTCCTTTATGCTTTCCCCATAATGAAGCTGGTCTAGAAAATAAATAATTTATTCCCTTTTGGGCGTCTCTTATTTCTACACCTATCTCACCAGAATCTCTCATGAAAATTGAAAAGTAATTATTTTTAAAGCCTGCTTTACTATTAGATAGGCCAAACAAAGCTTGAAGAGAGTTTGGTTTATCTGCTTTAAATTTCATTACTACTGTCTGACTATCTCCAGACAATTTATCTAATAACAAAGGGCTGATATCTATACTCTTATTGTTCAGTTGATATGAACCTCCTTGAAAAATAGGAGATATGGACAGTTGACCATAGTTTAATTCATTCGCATGAATCAAAGCGGGGACTCCCATTAAAAGACTAATGCCTACAACAGAAATTCCTAGTTTTGAATAAAGACCTCTTTTATTCATTTTTTTCCTTCTTTCGTCTACTTCACAGATCCTTCTGATAATCCACTTGCAATCTTATTTTGGATGATAGAGAAGAAAATAATTGATGGAAGAACTACAATAACAGACGCTGCCATCATATCTCCCCAGTCTAGTATTTCTGAACCATTAAGTGAACGAAGGGCTACTGCTACTGTCATCTTTCCTGTATTGTTAATCAAAATCAAGGCATACAGGAATTCATTCCAAGCATTGATAAATGTATAAATAGCTGTTGCTACAATACCTGGTGCTACAATCGGTAGCACAACTTTATAAAACGTAACAAATTTATTTGCACCATCAATTCTAGCCGCTTCTTCAATTCCAATTGGAACTGTTTGGAAAAATCCAACTAAGAGCCAAACTGCATATGGAACACTAAAAGATAGATAAACCATCATCAAGCCAAATAAACTATTTGTTAACCCAACTTTAGCAATGGCAATTGAATAGGGAATTGCTAACAAAATTGGTGGGAAAATGTAGGTAATGACGAGTAGTCTCGACATGATTGCTCCCAATTTAGGAAAGAATCGAACAATACCATAGGCTGCCATAGCAGAAATAATAATCGCAATGAGGGTTGTAGCCAAGGCAATGATTAAACTGTTTCGAATGTTATCAATGAAGTGCAAATCGTTGATAACATGAGTGAAATAATCTAATGTAAACTGTTCAGGCCAAAATCGTGTTGGATACTGAGTTAATTCCCCTTTCCCTTTGACAGAAGATATGATAATCCATACCAATGGGAAAATTGCAACGATGGTCGCACCAACTAAAAGTACATGTGAGAGAATATCTAAATAAATACTGGATTTCTTCTTCATTATTTTCTACCCTCCTTTTCCCACTTACTGATGATAGCAAAGTAGATAAAGCAAATCGCCACCAAGAAGATAAAGAGCAATACTGTAACTGCTGAAGCACGACCCAACAATTTAGTTCCCCAACCCAGGTTGTAAGCAAAAATTGGAAGCGTCGTTGTAGCATTGGCTGGTCCACCTCCAGTAATGAGGTAGATAATGTCAAAGTTATTAAAGATCCATACAGTTCTCAAAACAACTAGAAGTCCTACAACCACTTTAATATGTGGAAAGACGATAAACTTGAACACCTGCCAACTTGAAGCACCATCTATCTTAGCAGCCTCAAATTGTTCTTCTGGTACTGTTTGCAAAGCTGAAAGCACATTAACCATAATCATTGGTGCTCCAAACCAAATGTTGATAAACACCAAACATAGGAATGCCCATGTACTATCTGTCAAAAATGCAGGTGTATGTTCCATTAAACCTAATTTTACGATTAGATTAGGTAAGTAGCCATAAACCCCGTTTAGAATCCACTGCCAAGAGAAGGCAATAACGATGGTAGGAAATGCCCAAGGAACAATCAATAAGGTCCTATATAATTTCTTGAAGTGGCGTACTCTGTGAAGAGCTAAAGCCAATACAAACCCTACTAAAACTTGACCAACTAATGAGAAAATGGTCCACTTAATTGAATTAAAGAACGCATTAAAGAAGTTGGGATCTGATAGCACAGCTTTATAGTTAGCCAAACCAACAAATTTATAATTAGGCATAATCAAATGCTTATTGGTAAAGCTATAAAAAATACTCGAGAAAAACGGATAAACAAAGAGTAATCCTACGATAATCATAGCTGGCAAAACAAATATCCAGCGAGTTAAATTACGTTCTTTAACCATTCTCCTTCTCCCTTCTTTTACAAAATTGGGCTAGAGCTTTTCAGCTCACTAGCCCACCTATTTTCTAGTCTTTTACATCTACTGAACAGCCTCAAATAAATCGTTTAATTGTTTTTCTGCTTCTTTTGCTGCTTTCATAGGATCTGTTCCATTTGTAATGATATCTTGGAACATTTGTTCAATAATGTGTTGGTTAGTCAACATACCAGCTTGTACACTTGGTCCATTTTCATAACCAATAGCAGTACCTTTTTTAACAGCTTCAGTAATTACTTCTTCAGCATGTTTAAACTTCTTACGAGTTTCATTTTCTTTATAGGCTGCAGAATCGCTAATCCCCTTAATAGTTGGCAACATACCTACTGGAGTTGAATCAAGGAATTTAACGTAGTCTTCTTCATTATAAAGTGCTTCTAAGAATGCTTTAGCAACTTCTGGATGTTTTGAATTTTTCCAAACAACCATTGGAATGTTTGAGGTTTCAATTCCTTGGTCTTTATCAGACTCTTTGATTTTTGGAATAGGATAAGCATCAATCGAATCAATCAATTGAGGACTGTTGGCATTAATTCCTCCGATATGGAAGCCAGAGTTAAAGTCAAATGCTGTTTTTCCTTGATAGAACAAGGTAGCTTGTTGAAGGACATTAAAATTCAAAGAATCTTGAGGTGAGATTTCTTTATACAATTTAACCCAGTATTTAATACCATCTTGAGCAAGTTGGCTTGTCAAGTCTGCTTTAAGATCTTTTGTTAAGAGGCTTCCTCCACCACTACGTACGTAGAAGTTCAAGAAACGTGTTGCCATTAAGTCATTTGTTCCAAACGGAACAGACAAGCCATAAACTCCAGCTTCTTTCAATTTTTTAGAAGCTTCATAGAGTTGATCCCAAGTTTTAGGAACCTCAATATTATGTTCTTTTAACAAATCTGTTCTAACCCACATGACTTGTGCATGTGAATAAAGAGGAACAGAGTAGTAATCATCTCCGATTTTTGCTTCATTTAAGGCAGTTTCGTTAAATTTATCTTGTCCAATACGCTTGATAGAATCATTTAGCGGCACCAAAGCATCTGAGTTGACCATTTCCATTACTTGGTTAGGAAGAGCTGTACTGATATCTGGCACATTTCCATTTGCTAAACCTGTAGTCCATTTAGTATAGAAGTCATTCCAAGAAAATGTTTCAATCTTGATTTTCGTTTTTGGATGCTTTTGCATGAAAGCATCTGCTGATTTTTGAATACTTTCTAAACGGGGTCCTTGAGTAAAGGAGTGCCACATTGTAATCTCACCAGATAATTCTGTTGGTGGTTCAGTACTAGTTGTAGCTTCTTTTTTTCCTGAACAAGCTACCAAGGCAACAGCCGCTAGCGCAATTCCAGCTAGACATAAAAACTTTCTCATTTTTTTCATCGTTCTTCTCTTTCTACATTAAGAAATCGCAACTTTAAAGACAACTTTTTTCACAGGTTCATCATTTATACGAACCTTGGGTTGATGTAAATCTTCTGGAAAAGTGATGAGGCATTCGCCAGCTCTCAAATGAACCAACTGTTCCACTTTCCCTGTGTATAATTCAATATCTTTCTCTTCATCATATTCTTGGGTAACGCTTACATTTTCCGGCGATGTAACAGCCATGGCTTCTTCGTTTTCCAAAACTAAATGAATATCCAAATATTTTTGGTGTGTTTCAAAGAAATCCCCTGCTTGACCATCTGCTAGATAAGTAAAGCAATTCCCAAACAATCGATTACCGTCGATAGCAATCGAACCTTCTGTTAAATTTTCTAGTCCTGTTTTTTCTAGAAAATCTATTAATGTTGCAAAATGTGGATTGACTCCCACATAAGTTCCTAAACGGCTAATTTTTGTAATAATCATCTCTTCTAACCTCCTTTCTCAATCTATTTTTCCTATCCAAGTTCCCCATTCTTCTGTCTAGCATTTTCTACTAGAAGGACATAAAAACACTACTCTCTAGCCTATACTCTTTGAAAATCTCTTCAAACCACAGTCGCTTCACCTTGGATTATATACGTCAGTCTTATCTACAACCTCAAAGCGGTGTTTTAGGCAATCTGCTGCTAGCTTGCTAGTTTCTTCTTTGATTTTCATTCAGTATCTCCTCAATCTTCACAAGGAGGTCTGATTTTTCTAGCGACAAACAGAATAAATAAGTTAGTTCAATTAGCTACCTTCCTTATAGATGAAATTGATATTCATGAAGGAAGTCGCCCTTTATTTTTTGCAAAAGATACTAGTATGAATCTATTTGGGGACTTGAATTTATAAGCTGCTCACTTCGTTTTTCTAAAATAATTCTAATCTATTATTCTAGCACTAATAGACTCTTTGGCTAAATCTCCTTTCTACATCTCGTTTCACCAAAAACTTTTAAGAGAGAAATACTCTATATTTCATTCTCTAAATTAGTTTTGTTACCGTTTTCAATTAGAGTATACTTTTTTTTAGTATTTCAAGTCTTTTTCTAATTTGGAATTTAGTTTCAAATCTTTTTTAACTATATCAAGTATATTAAAAGTACTTTCAAAAATAATCAAATTCTTACAATACTTGTTTCGAGTGGACAAGATAAGAAAACAAGAAAGTCAATTTTAGGAGAAGACAAGATTAATAGTCACATAATATATTGAATCTATAACAGTACACCTTGACTGCTAAAATTTTTCTATAAATTAATTTGACTTTCCTGATAGAGTTGTTCACATCTTATTTCAATCTACTATATTTTATAGAACAGACTACTCTGAAAGTAGTTTCAGACCTCTTATGATTTCGTATCAGCCTGAATGTCATCAAAAAAAGATAGCAGGCTTGAAAACCTGCTATCTCCTTCTATTTTTACAAAATCAAATGTTTAGAATTCTTCTCTTATTGTTCTCTCTTTTTTCCCTAGCGTAAACAGACCAAGGAAGAAAGCTGTTAGTCCTAGTGAAGCTAGGAGGTCACTCTCCTTGTTCCCTGTTTCAGGAAGTGCCTGCTGAGCAAGTGGAGCTTTGTAAGTATAATCTTCTTTTGTAGTAAGAGTTACAAGCGAATCAGATCCCTTATACTCTGCGATTTCATGAACAGCTGGCTCTGTACCATTAACTCCCCCTGTAAATTCTGGAACTTCATGCACCGCTGCTTTGCTACCATTTACTCCGCCAGGAACTCTGGCACCTGCTAGATTTACAGGAAGATTATGCATACTTTCGATGCTTCCTTTAGCTATACCAATAATTTCCTGTCCGATATCTTCCTTATCTACTGCAAACAACAAGGTTTTGCTATCATACTGGGTTAGGAAAGTCGCTGTTTTACCATTTGCCAATTGAAGAGTTGGAGCCTTGTTGACCAATACTTCTGAGTCGAACTCCAAGCCAATAACTCCTTTGCCCATCTCTCCTTTGCCCATCTCTCTAGTTCGCTTCACTTTCGCTTCGGTAGGAGAAATCAGATTTTTGCTCAAAAATTCCCAATTAAATTTTCTAAATGATAGGGTATAGGCATTTTGTCCTTTTTCAGTATGTTCATACAAGATGCCATACTCCCCATTTCCTAATTCTTGGAGCGAATTATAGGCAAACTCTCCTTTTTGAATTGGATTGTGTTTGAGCCAAGTCAACTCACCATTTTCTTCGACACGTGCCAAGTGGACCATCCCATTTTCACGTTTCGGTCCACCTGCATTACTGAGGATGATGTATTCTTTTCCTTCGTGCATCGTATGGATAGCAGACATTTGAACATAGACATCTTTAACCTGTGGATAACGTTTGATATCCTTCTCCCAAGTCACTCCTCCGTCTTTACTTGTAGCAACCTGAAGATCTCCAGTCAAACCACGCATAAAGAGTTTAACATCTCCATTGTTTAGTTGTACCACCGTTGATTCTGTATTTTGCGCACGTTTATTGTTCATCGTAGAAGAGTGGATCTTTTGACCGTCTACCTGACGGTTATCGTTGACCGCTTCTCCAGCATGCCAAGTTTTTCCATGATCATCTGAATAGATGACACGAGAAGATTGCGAGCCATTTAAGTGAGATACATTATTAGTCGTATAAACCGGTATCAAAATCCGTCCCTTGTGAGGCCCATTCCGAAGTACAATTCCTGTTCCAGGACCTACACCCAAGAATTTCATCCAATCGGCTTTGACCATCGGAGTAATATCTTGAGGAGCTGACCATGTCTTCCCGTCGTCATCACTGTAGGACATCCATAGATAGCTATCCTTGGCAATTCTAAATGGGGAAGTTTTGTTTGTTGTGAAGTAGATATTACCTAGTAATTGGTCACCCTTGTATAGATCACCCTTGTCGCTATAGGCTGGTTTAACAGGATCTACAACAACGCGATAGTCTGTCGCCTTGCCATCTGGTGTGTAGACAGTACCATTTTCACGAATGGTATAAGCTCCCTTTTCTCCTTCACGATAGAGGATTTGATAGGTTTTTCCGTCAATTTCTTTGTAGGCTTCTTCTTTTTGCGAAGACATTCCAAAGATTCCCTTCCCTTCTGGGAACATGTCATAGATGGAAAAGATTCGTTTGGTTTCAGGATCTTGAACCAACACCATATCGATATTCACTGGTGAACCGATCGATGGATCAGAAGCTTTTGGATTGTCACGTAAGTTGGTAATGGTTACTCGGTCTCCCCAAGTTTTACCATTGTCTTCACTACGTCTGATAACCATACCGATATCACCCCAGTCACTAGAATGAAGACGGCGTTCATCTGCACCTGCAATCAGAGTTCCTTTATCTGTCTTGAGAAGAGCTGGAATACGATAACTCTTAATTCCATCTTTATTTGGTTTGTTGTTCATTCCCCCTTCAAAGACGTCTTCTTTCTCTGAGATTTTCGCACCTTCTGGAAGTTTCTTCTCCAAATCACCTCTTTCAAATAGTTGGCTTCTCGTCTGAACTTCTTCTGGGCTTAAGGCACGATCATAGACGGTTAGGTTTCGAACTTGTAGATTGCTTCCCCAAACTGTCTTATTGCCCCGTTTGGTTGCTCCAAGTTGAGCTTGATTAACATCTGGCATATCTTTGATAAAGTTACCAGATTTGAGACTTGTTCGAGATAAGACACCGTTCACATAGAGACGAACTCGTCCATGAGGTAACTCCGCTGTCGGTTGTTCGACAGTAAAGGTCACGGAATTCCATTGTCCTGGGCGAACTTTCAAAGGAGCATCTGTATACTTATCATAGAACTGCTCTCCGTTAGCGCCACGCCCTTCAATAAGAGCTGTATTATCAAGGACCGACATAGTAAAGTACTCATTTTCCTTGGTGTCACTGGATACAGAGAAGAGATTGTAAAAGCGTGGAGCTGATGCATCTGGCTTAAACTCCATGTGAACTGTTGCGTTTTCAAGTTTCTTTAGTTTATCTAGTTCACTTGATAAATCAACTCTCTGACCATTTGAAGCATTGGTTTCAACATCTTCTTTTTCTATCACTGTTTCGACATTTTCCAAATCTCGTGCATAGTAATCTCTTGGAATTTTTTCTTCTTGCTTATCTTTCCTTTCTTGTTCTTGCTTATTGCCAGAAAGTTCAGTCTCTGAAGAAGGCTGGCTCTTTTCTGTATCAGTTAGGGTTGAGCTCCCCCCCGAAAGTTGAGTTTCATTTGCCAGAGGTTGCTCACTTGCCCCTTCTTGAGCTAAAACAGGAGACGTTCCAAATACCACTGCTCCTACAATCATAGAAACCGCTCCTACCGATAGTTTCCTAATGCTATAACGACACTTACGTTCTTGAATACTCCGATTCATACTGATCCTCTCTATATCTATATCCCGATTTCTGAAATAAGACATTTACTCCAGAAAATGCACTTAGTTTGTCTTTTATTAACTTTCTTTTACTACAGTTCATTTAAATGACAAAAATGAACTAAACAAACTATCTCAAATTGGTGCCAATTTTCCCCTCTCCTTTCTCCAATCAGACTCCTGCCAATCTAGTTTATCTACCAGGGCACCGCTGCAATTAAACTAAAATATCTCTTTATAAGCAAATGATGGACATCAGCTTATGCTATTTATACCATACTTCCTGCTCAATCCTTATCGAACACTTTTTCAAATAGCTTTTCATAAGCATAAATACTTGTAGAAATAATGGGAAATATAATCAAGCTCACAATCAGAATCTTATCCAGCTTAAAGGGGACAATCCCAAATAAGTGAAGAAATAAATCAATCAGAAAACTGTCGAAAAAAACTGTCAAAAGTAGTTCAACTTGTCTTTTTCTCTGCTTTTTTGTCTTGAATGCCTTAAATATCATATTATTCCCCTTTTCTAAGCTTCAATCCCTTCTCTCTATCTGTTATTTCGCATAGCTACTACTATTTTTACAGCAATCTATCTTTAAATATACATAAAGATAGATTCTATCACTTTTTATAAGCGTTAGTAAATTTATTATACCTCATTTTTAAAACGCTTTCAATATAGTGTAATATAGTAGATTTTAGTTTCAAAAAATTCTTTTATATAATAATGTCCTTGAAAGTAGTTTCAGCTGAACATTTATAGTCCATAAAAAGAAAACAGAAACTCATCTGTTTTTATACTCAATGAAAATCAAAGAGCAAACTAAGAAGCTAGCCGCATGATGCTCAAAACACTGTTTTGAGGTTGTAGATAAGACTGACAAAGTCAGCTCAAAACACCGTTTTGAGGTGGCAGATAGAACTGACGAAGTCAGCTCAAAACACCGTTTTGAGGTGGCAGATAGAACTGACGAAGTCAGTAACATATATACGGCAAGGCGAAGCTGACGTGGTTTAAAGAGATTTTTGAAAAGTATTAACACCTACAGACAAGCCTGACGATAGCAAGAACTACCCTACTCGATAGGTATCGGCTTTTGCTTTCTGAAAAAAATTATTTTAAGCAATTTGACAAATCTAGCAACAAAAAATTCTATAAATATAATAGATTGAAACTAGAATAGTACACATTTGCTTCTAAAACATTGTTAGAAATCGATTTGACTGTCCTGATCGTTTTGTCCTATTCTTGTTTCATTTTACTATATTTCCATGATAAAACGCATAGTATCAAGTTTTTTTAATCCCCTGATACTATGCGTGTTTGTAATTTTTAAGATTTTGTGCTTAGAGTCGACTCCTTATTTTAGATATTTAAAAGGAATCTCACTTCCACAGAGCCAGTTGTAGACTTGGTCATTGACAAATACATTCATGGCTTCGTGAGCATACTCAGGCATGATGCGATAGGTTTTATCGCAGGTCAGACGATTATAAATCGCAAACTGGGTAATGGGATAGCAAACATCGTCGTCCAAGCCCGTAATCATCTTAACCTCACCTTGGATACGATGGGCAAGATTTTTGACATCGATATAGGCAAGGGTCGCCATGATTTCCTCCTCTGTTTCATGGAAGGGGTCGTGAAACTTGAAATAACGGAAAAGTTCGTCGTAAGCCTCGCTAGTATTACCAATCTCAATCACCCGTCTGAAGTCTGACAAGAAGGGATAAATGGCAACTGTTTTCTGAATTCGAGGATTGAGCGCTGCTGCAACTAGAGCTAGAGCCCCTCCTTGTGAGGCACCATAGCTAGAAAGACGCTTCTCATCAACCTGAGACAGACTAGCAACAATTTCGACCAACTGGTAAATATCCAGATAAACATCCTTATAAAAGAGGTGGTCCCGACCTTCCATAGCACCACGGATAATATGCCCCTTCACGGTATTTCCTAAAGGAGAACGCAAGCCGTCTTGTGAGTAACCTGACTGGCCCCGCACATCCATGGAAACAACACCGTAACCAGCTACGGTGAAGCCCAGCATGTCGGCCCAGTCCCAGCCACGTCCCATATAACCATGAAAATGGAATATTAGTGGAACCTTCTCCTCACTCTTTGGAAGAACAATGCGTGCATAGACCTTTCCTTCCTTGCTTCCTTCAAATGTTAACTCATAGCACTTGACTTGAGGAATGTGGAAATCTCTTTCCTCCAAGTGGTAGGATGGAAGCGTGGAAACATTTTTTACTTCCCCATCCCAGAAAGCATCAAAGTCTTCCGGAACCTCATCCCTTCCTCTATAGGTCTTAATTTCTTCTAGCAAAGCTGGATTTTTCATAGCATGCTCCTTTTATTTTGTAATCGTTACCACAACTGTAGCATATCTATGTAATCAATGCAAGAAAGAAGGATAAATAGAAAGTGAATTTAGATTCTTTACTTTTAGGATGATGGGCTGAAAGTAGTTTTAGAAACGAAAAAGAGCATTTCGCTCTCTCTTCTGTTTATACTAGTTTTTTGCTTCCTTCTTTTGGAAAGTGGTTTGGTAATTTACTTTAATCGTTACTGTCATATGAGAGTCCTCGTTTCTTTTTGATGACTTTAGTATAAGAGCCAAACCTAAAAACTAGCTTAAGTTTTCCTTAGAGAAAGCTTAATCCAGATGTTCTTTCTTTTCCAGATGAAGGGCAATCATGCGCCACTCTGGATCTTCTTGCCAAGCTTCTATAGAACTAATGTAGCTAGCAACCTTTCTTGCTTCTTCTAAAATCGGAAAATCTTCGATAATATCAGCCACTTGGAACTCTGGAAGTCCTGACTGTCTGGTTCCAAAAATCTCACCAGAACCACGCATTTTCAAATCTTCCTCCGCAAGGACAAATCCATTGGTCGTTTCTGTCATGATGCGCATGCGGTCTTTCCCAGAATCCGTCTTGGGATTGGCAACGAGAACAGCGTAGGACTGCTTGTCCCCCCGACCGACACGACCTCTAAGCTGGTGAAGCTGGCTGAGCCCGAAGCGATCGGCATCCATGATAATCATGACAGTCGCATTGGGAACGTTGACCCCAACCTCAATAACCGTCGTCGAAACCAGAATATCCGTCTTTCTCTCCTTGAAATCCTGCATGATCTGGTCTTTTTCGTCACTCTTCATCCTACCATGTAGAAGAGCCACCTCTGCCTTGCCTGCAAAATGAGCCGTCAGCTCTTCTGATAAGGCAATGGCATTTTTCAAATCTAGAGCTTCTGATTCTTCAATCAAAGGAGAGATGACATAGGCTTGGGAACCTTTTTGAATTTCCCCCTCTAACCAAGTCAAGACCTGAGGTAGTTGCTCATGTTTGATCCAGCGCGTCACAATAGGCTTCCGACCTGCTGGCATCTGGTCGATAATGGAAACATCCATATCTCCAAAGGCTGTGATAGCAAGCGTCCGTGGAATGGGAGTCGCCGTCATCATGAGGACATCTGGATTGTCACCTTTTTCCCGTAAAATACGCCTTTGCCCTACACCAAAACGGTGCTGCTCATCGATAATAATCAAACCAAGACGAGCATACTCCACCCCATCTTGTATCAGAGCGTGAGTTCCTATAATCAAATCAGCCTCACCCTTGGCAATGGTCTCCAAGACTTCTCTCTTTTCTGCAGCTTTCAAGGAACCTGTCAAGAGAGCCAGTTTCAAATTGGGAAAAAGGTTCTGTAAACTCTCAAAGTGTTGCTCTGCGAGGATTTCTGTTGGTACCATTAGGGCAGCCTGATAACCTGCTGTCACTGCCGCAAACATGGCCAAGCCAGCGACTACCGTTTTTCCACTCCCCACATCCCCTTGTAGGAGACGATTCATGTGGTGGTCGGACTTCATATCAGTTAAAATTTCCTGCAAACTCTTTTCCTGAGCTTGGGTCAGGGCAAAAGGAAGACTTGCTTTAACTGCTGTCACTTTTTCCTGAGACCAATCCAGAACCAGACCACTTCCCTGAATTCTATTTTCAGACTTGAGCGTCTGCAGCTGCATTTGGAAATAAAAGAGTTCCTCAAACTTTATACGGCGAAGAGCCTGCTTGTATTCTGCCAAATCCTTTGGAAAATGCATAGCTCGGACTGCCTGACAACGGGACATGAGTTTGTATTTGTCTAGTAAAGACTGGGGCAGATTTTCTTCTATCAAGAGGTCCAGTCCCTGATCAAAAGCCGTCTTGATGACCTTAACCAGACTGGCCTGACTGATTCCCTGAGCCAGACGATAAACAGGCTGGAGGTCATCTTCTACCTGAGCCAGAACCTTCATCCCAGTCAGACTAGCCTTAGCGCGGTCCCATTTTCCAAAGACAGCAAGGGTTGCTCCCAACTCTATTTTATCAGCCAGATAGGGCTGGTTAAAGAAATTCACCGCAAAAACGACCTCTCCCTGCTTGAGACTAAAACGCAGGCGATTGCGCTTGAAACCATAATACTGGACACTAGCAGGAGTCACTACCTGACCAGAAAGAACTGCCTTCTCACCGTCTTCCAGCTCCAGCACCTGCTTGGTTTTGAAGTCTTCATAACGGAAAGGAAAGTAGAGCAAGAGATCTTGCAAGTTTTCAATTCCTAGTTTGGCGTATTTTTCTGCTGACTTTGGTCCCACACCAGGCAAGACATGCAAGGGTTGATGTAGATTCATGCTCCACTCCTTTCTTTTCTAATAATATTCTCTCGGAATACGGTCGCTGAGGAGGCAAACCACCTCATAGTTAATGGTTACGCGGTAGGTCGCTACCTGAGTTGCAGTGATTTCCTTATCCCCATTGGAGCCAATCAAGGTTACCTTGGTTCCTAGCGGATAAAGCTTAGGCAATCGAATAGTGATTTGGTCCATCGAAACCCTGCCAACAATTGGGCAAGCTTGGCCATCTACCAAGACAGAGAAATTTTGCATGTCTCTTGTCCATCCATCTGCATACCCGATTGGCACGGTCGCGATGACTTGCTCGCTATCCGCTTGATAAGTTGCTCCATAGCCCATGCAAGCTCCAGCTGGAACTGTCTTGACATGAACCAGAGCAGACTCCAAGGTCAAGGCCGGTATCAAATCATAAGGCAAATCCAAGACCGCTCCACTTGGATTGAGACCATACATGGCATCTCCCATACGAACCGCATTGAAAATAGTCTCTACATGCCAAAGAGTCGTTGCAGAATTGCTAGCATGAACCAGCTCTGGAACTTCCTTCATACTAGCTAAAATAGTTTTAAACCGTTCTAACTGGGCATTAAAATAGTCATCTGATTCCTCATCAGCAGTAGCAAAGTGGGTAAAGATTCCTTCAACACGAACACCGTGTTGTTGGAGCAAATCTTGAGCCTGCTCAACCTCACTTGCCTCTATAAAACCAATCCGTCCCATCCCTGAATCAATCTTGAGGTGGACTGTCAATCCAGTTAGGTCCACTTCCTTATCTAAGAGTGCTTGAATCCACTCCAGTCCAGCCACTGTCAAGGTGAAGTCATATTCTTTAGCTAGAGCAACAGCTTCGATTTCAGAAACTCCTAAAATGAGGATTGGCTTGCTGAGTCCAGCTTGTCTGAGTTCAATGGCTTCATCGATATTGGAAACGCAAAAGCCATCAACATCATCTTGAATTGCCTTGGCAACGGCAACAGCTCCATGACCATAAGCATTGGCCTTGACCACAGCCAACTTGAGCGTTCCTTGAGGGATATGAGCCCCCATTTGCTGAATATTTTGTCGAATAGCTCCCAGATGAATCAGAGCCTTGGTTGGTCTATGTGGACTAGCTTTCATGATTTTCCTCCAAAATGACACTGGCTGTCACAAACTGATCGGTGTGGCTGATAGACAGCCAAATCTTTCCTGAAAATGGTGCCTGACTAAAATAAGGCGCCCCACGTTCATTGTTCAAGACTTCCAAATCCTGAAAACCGAGCTTGCTAATGCCCGTTCCCATAGCCTTGGAAAAGGCCTCCTTAGCCGACCAGCGACCAGCTAAATATTCTATTTGCCTGCGTCCTTTGAGACTGGTGAAGCGCTCCATTTCCTGAGCGGTCAGTACACGCTTAGCAAATCCTTCATGTCGTGTAACTGCGCTTTCTATCGAAGCCAATTCTTCGATGTCAATTCCGTGTCCAACTATCATTCTCATCAAAAGGAGTTGAGATTCCCCAACTCCATCCTTTTCACTTATTTTGTCAAGGTAACATAAATCTCTTCTACCAAGGCCTCTGTATTTTCCCAACCTAGGCAAGGGTCAGTAATAGAGCAACCAAAGATCTCTGGTTGGTTTTGACGACCATCTGCTAGGTAAGATTCAATCATAAATCCTCGAACCGTCTTTTTAATTTTCTCATTCCAATCACGATTCTGCAAGGTCTGGCGAACAATTCGAATCTGCTCCATATATTGCTTGCCTGAGTTATCATGGTTGGTGTCAATGAGGATAAAAGGATTTTCAAGTCCCATGGTTTCATAGCGTTCAATGGCTTGGAGTAGGTTTTCATAGTAGTAATTCGGCATATAATTGCCATACTCGTTGACTGCTCCACGGAGGATAACATGGGCCAAAGGATTACCTGATGTCTCAACTTCCTGCCCATGATAAAGGAAGGTTTGCTTGTTTTGAGCAGCATAGATGGCGTTAAACATAACACCCAAATTTCCTGAGGTTGGATTTTTCATCCCTACTGGTGCATCAATCCCAGAAGCCACAAAGCGGTGCTCTTGGTCTTCCACAGAACGAGCTCCAACGGCATGGTAGCTGACCAAGTCATCCACCAAGATCAGATTTGACGGATAAAGCATCTCATCTGCCGTTGTCAAACCAGTCTCTGTAATCACGCGGTAGTGCAACTGGCGCACAGCCTGCAAGCCGTTAATCAGGCTTGGAGCCTTAGAAGTATCTGGCTGGTGAACCAATCCTTTATAGCCGTCTCCATTGGTACGAGGCTTAGCAGTATACACGCGCATGACCATGAAAATCTTGTCCGCTACCTTCTTTTGCAAGGCGGATAAACGGCGAGCATATTCCAAGACCGCCTCTTCATTATCAGAAGAGCAAGGACCAATCACCAAGAGAATACGGTCATCTTCCCCTGAAATAATATCTGCCAATTCCCTGTCACGGCTTTCCTTGAGTCTCAAGGCTTCCGCAGACAATTGGGTTTCAGCCTTGATGACTTCCATATCGATTTCTTGACCTTTTTCAATAAATGCCATCTTATTCTCCTAACGTTTTGTAAATTTCTCTGACAAGAGCTTCTGTGTTATCCCAACCCAGGCAAGGGTCTGTGATAGACTTACCAAATACTTCTGGCTCATTTTGTCGACCATCTTCTAGATAAGACTCAATCATAAAACCACGAACGAACTGCTTAATTTTTTCATTCCAAGCACGGTTAATCAAGGTCTGGCGGACAATTCGGATCTGTTCAATATACTGCTTACCAGAATTGTCATGATTGGTATCAATGATGATAAAAGGATTTTCCAAGCCCATTTTCTCATACTGGGCAATGGTATCAATTAAATTGTCATAATAGTAGTTGGGAATATTTTTTCCATACTCATTAAGAGCACCACGAAGAATAGCGTGTGAAAGCGGGTTCCCAGTTGTTTCTACTTCTTTTCCTAAGAAAAGGAAACTTTGTTTGTTTTGAGCAGCATAAATCCCATTAAACATGACATTGAGATTTCCAGAGGTTGGATTTTTAAAACCAGTAGAAAATCCTGCCCCACTTGCCACAAAGCGGTGTTGCTGGTCTTCAACTGAACGGGCACCAACTGCCATGTAAGAAATCAAATCATCTACAAGCGGAAGGTTTTCAGGATAAAGCATTTCATCAGCAGTTGTCATCCCTGTTTCTGTGATGACACGATAGTGAAGATGGCGAACGGCTTTGATTCCATTGATAAGACTAGGCGCTTCTGTCGCGTTAGGCTGGTGAATCAAGCCTTTATAGCCATCTCCGTTGGTACGGGGTTTGGCAGTATAAACACGCATAACCATAAAGATACGATCTGCCACTTCTTCTTGTAGGACTGCCAAACGCTTAGCGTATTCAAGGACAGCTTCTTCGTTATCAGATGAGCATGGCCCGATTACCAAGAGAATTCGCTGGTCTTCTCCACGTATAATGGCTTCTAGCTCTTGATCTCTCTGTGATTTCCTCTCCAAAGCCTGACCTTCTAATTTTGACAAGGCACGAACTTCTTCTATATTTATTTTAGAGCTTTTTGCTGTAAATACCATAACTCATCTCCTTATAAAGCAAACGGATACCCAGTAAAAATTTACTTTTCACAAGATATCCGCCTCTAAACTATCTCATTTTATTGTCTTTTACCGTGACAGTTTTTAAATTTCTTACCAGAACCACATGGGCAAAGTTCATTGCGTCCAATCTGGCTCAAATCCAAATCTTCTGGCATACTTGCTTGGTGAGCAGCGATATTGCGAGTCGCTGTTGTACTGATATGACGTTCTGCCTGTGGTCTTTCTTGTTCATGAATTTGTGCTTTCATCATCAAGCGTGTCACATCAAACTCAATCGAACCAATCATATCATTAAACATACGGAAACCTTCTGCCTGATACTCAACAACAGGGTTGTTCTGAGCATAGCCACGAAGTCCAACCGCGTTACGCAATTGATCAAGGGCATCGATATGATCTGTCCACTTGTTATCCACCACTCGTAGAATCAAAACTTTTTGGAATTCTTTAACTGCTTCTTCATCGCGTAGTTTTGAAACCTGACTATCGTAAACCTTCAAGGAACGTTGGAAAAGCTCTTCCTTGATGGCCTTATCAGACAAGCCTGACAAGTCTTCCATCGTAATAGAATCTTCAGGAAGCAAGTTGTACTTAGCAAAGTTCAAAATTGCCTCTAGTTTTTCATCTTGTTTGGCACGCGCATGACCATCAACGACACGTTCAATCGTGCGTTTGATCATAGACTGAATTTCAGGTGCCAAGTCACGATCTGCAGTGATGACATCGTAACGTTGAGCATAGATAATCTCACGTTGTTCACGCATGACATCATCGTATTGAAGGACTTGTTTACGGGTATCGTAGTTATTTCCTTCGACACGTTTCTGAGCTGCTTCAACCTGACGCGTCAACATGCGAGACTCAATGGCCTCTTCAGACATGTTCAAGCGTTCAAAGATTCCCTTCAAGCGTTCAGAACCAAAACGTTTCATCAAATCATCTTCAAGAGATAGGTAGAATTGTGACTCACCTGGATCTCCTTGACGACCTGAACGTCCACGAAGCTGGTTATCGATACGACGACTTTCATGACGTTCTGTACCAATAACACAAAGTCCTCCAAGTTCACGAACACCTTCACCAAGCTTGATGTCGGTACCACGACCCGCCATGTTGGTTGCGATGGTAACGGCACCACGTTGACCAGCATTCATGATGATTTGGGCTTCTCTATAGTGGTTTTTGGCATTCAAGACTTCGTGAGGAACACCAGCTGCAACCAATTTCTTAGAAATGTAGTCACTAGTTTCAACCGCTACTGTACCAACCAAGACAGGTTGACCCTTTTGGTAACGAGCCTTAACGTCTTCGACAACCGCTTTAAACTTAGATTCGATACTTGCATAAAGAAGGTCTGAGTGGTCAATACGTTGAACAGGACGGTTTGTTGGGATTGGAATAACACGAATGTTGTAGATTTCACGGAATTCTTCTTCCTCAGTCTTACCTGTACCCGTCATACCAGACAATTTCTTGTACATACGGAAGAGGTTTTGGTACGTGATTGAGGCAGATGTCTTGGTTTCATCCTGGATTGGCACACCTTCTTTGGCTTCAATAGCTTGGTGCAATCCATCAGAATAACGACGACCTTCCATGGTACGACCTGTAAATTGGTCGACAATCAAGATTTCTTGCTCTTCGCTCACCACATAGTCAATATCGAGAAGCATGATGTAGTTGGCACGAAGGGCGTTATCGATAAAGTGAGTCAAAGCCACGTTTTCGATGTCATAGAGGTTTTCAAGTTTGAAGTAGCTTTCAGCCCTGTCAATCCCTGAATCAGACAAACCAATAGTCTTAGACTGCACATCGATGATGTAGTCATCTTTGTTCAAAGATTTTACATAGTGGTCTGCCATGTGATACAACTGACTGGTTTCAACCGCATTGGCACCTGATACAATCAAAGGTGTACGAGCCTCGTCAATCAAGATAGAGTCAACCTCATCGACCAAGGCATAGTTAAGCGGACGTTGTACCATGTTTTCGGCGCGAACGACCATGTTGTCACGAAGGTAGTCAAATCCGATTTCTGAGTTAGTTGAGTAAGTAATATCACACTCATAGGCTTCTTTTTTCTCCATTGGAGATTTGGTAGCCAAGTTAATCCCTACTGACAAACCAAGCCAAGAGTACAATTCACCCATCTCAGTCGCGTCACGTTCTGACAGGTATTCATTAACCGTAACTACGTGAACCCCTTTACCTGAAAGGGCATTGAGGTATACCGGCATGGTCGCAGTCAAGGTTTTCCCTTCCCCTGTACGCATCTCTGGCACGTCACCATGGTGAAGAACAATCCCCCCCATGACCTGAACCTTATAAGGGAAGAGACCTAGGACACGTTTGGCACCTTCACGGACAACCGCAAATGCTTCGTAAAGCAATGAATCCAGTGATTCTCCATTTTGATAACGTTCCTTAAATTCAACTGTTTTTGCTTTTAGTTGGTCGTCAGTCAAAGCAGCCATTTGGTCTTCGTATTTGAAAACCTTGTCAGCCATCTTTTCCAGACGACGGATTTCTCCTTTATCATTTTCGATAATTGTTTTTAAAATATTAGCCATGTTTTTCCTTACTTTAAATTCCGAATATTTTAGAATGTTCCTTTAATTTTAGCACAATTACTGATTATTTTCAAGGAAGAATCCCCATTTTGAAAAGGAAAAAGAGGTTAGTTTTCAAGCTAACCTCTCCGACTTTTATGACTGTTTAATTGCCAAAAATCGGCAAAATGGCAAATGTGATAAATAAGTTAATCCAAAGAGAAAGACAGCAAATCAGTCCAAAAACAAAGAGACTGACTTTCTTGGACAGCAAGGCCATGAGAATGGACAGAATTCCAAAAGCTAGCAAGATTTTCTGTATGATGAAGATGTCAATCCTTACCCCCAGAATCGCTCTATCCCAAGGGATAAAGAAGAAAGACAGCCAGATCAGCAGAACTAAACCAATATAAACCTTGGAATAGCGTGTAATAAATGATTTTAGATGTGCCATAAGCCATCTCCTAGGATTGTATATCCTTTACATTTGTATATGTCCATTTTCGACAACTAATACATCTGTACAAAGGTCTGAAATATCTTCCGATATGTGCGATGTCAGGATAACCAGACCATTTTCTTTTTTCAGGTAAGATAAAATGACCTGTTTGGTTAACCTCACACTCTTCTCATCCAAAGCATTCATAGGTTCATCGAGAAAGAGTATAGAAGGAGAGGAAATAAAGGCTTGAATCAAGGCCATTTTTTGCTTTGTTCCTAAGGATAAATGACGGTATTCAATGTCTTCAAATTCCTGTAAATCATAGTATTGAATCCAATAGGCAATTCTTTTTTCCGTAACTTTAGATGAAAAATACCTTAACAGTTCCAAATTTTCTCTCAGGGATAAATGAGATAAAAACTCGACTTTTTCAATTAAAATTCCTGCATCCTGAATATAATGATTTTTTATCCCGTAGACTTTCCCGTCTTGAAGAACTTTTCCTTTGTCAAGCTTAATATAACCAGCAAGTATCTTTAAAAGAACCGTCTTGCCAGATCCATTATCACCTTTAAGTCCATAAATTTTTCCTGATTGAAACACCAAATTCAACTGATTTAAAATAGGTCTTTTCCCATAAATTTTCTGTCCATTTATAATTTCAAGTCTCATCGTTTATCCTTTCTTAAATTTCTCTTCCAAGCGACTAACAATCAACATAACTAATAAGCTTAAGAGTAGTAAATACACTGTTACAATATGATCCATCATCCATTCTTGTCCCACAAATGCTAAAAAATAGAGAAAAAAGGAAAAACCAGCGCCCGCACTAATCAGTGCTATCAGATAAGACAGTAGTAAGTACAAAATCATTAACTGAGCAAGTAAAAAGAAAAGTGCGACTGTTTTGAAATGAATTCCTAGCGGAAGTAAACCAAGGAACCAGACAAGTAAATCTTGAGTAAAAAATTTAGAAATGACAACCAATCGTTTCCTTGTATAATCGAAAAAGGAGCTTGATTGATAGCGAATCAAGTGATGGTAATGGTCTGCCAAATCACTTTCAAGTAAAATGACAGAGAGCCATCCTACCATGAAAAGCGAAAGGTTTAACAAGAGTTTGGGGATTTCTAAATTCGCTTCAGAATAGTCATTATAGGAAAAGATTGAAATCAATTCTCTCTTGAAAAAGATAACAGCATCCTGCTTTTGAACCGCTGTTGACAATAGATAGTTTATCAAAATCATCATCAGAACTATACGAAGTAGTAAAACGATCTTTCTCTTTAGCCAAATATTGTTAAAATTCTTAAACATTATCTTCATATTTTTCAAGCACCATATAAGGGACAATATAAAGGATATAAGGAGTAAAGAGTTTCATCAAACTTACATCCCCATAGCTAGCTTGCATCAAACTCGTCATAGGAACCATATAGTAAGGCAAGGCACTATAGAGCAGCATAGAACCAAGCCAAAGAAACATCAAATAGGTGATTGCCGAACGAGTCACATTCCCCACATAATCAACTATTTGTAAAAAATAGATTGCATTGATGAAAATACCGATTAGTAGGACACAAGTAAAGAACAAATAGCTTTTTATCTCTCCATCTAGGAGTCTTTGTAAACCACTTCCATCAGAAAATAGAGAATTCCATCCAAGAGGAGAAAAAGTCCCAAAGAAATAGGTTATAATTGCAATTATCAGCACAGTCACTAAATATATCAAACAAGGGATACTTGCAACTTGCAAAGTCAACTTTCTTTTTAACCCTTGATAACTCACTTCTCTTCCAATACTCAATCGTAAAACTTTATTTTTCAGCTCAATATATTGAAAACCTAGCAAAACAATGATGATTGGAATAATAAATGATTGATAAAAACCTAGATTGAACTGGAGAATACGAAAATCTAATGCTGATTTTAATAAGTCATTTTTAATTGCTTGTCCATCGAATTTAGCTAGATCGGGCGCATGAATATCAAAAAAGAAATAAGTCATCAAAACATCACGATAAACCAAAGCAAGAAAAAGCAAAGTAAGCAAGACATAAACAAATTTATGCCTTGCAAAAGTTAAGAGAGGAATCTTCATAAATTATACCTACTTTACGAATTAATTTGGTGACCAACTACCTGAAATGGCAGCTGATAAATCCCACCAATTTTGTCTTGCCATATCTGCTGCATAAACATAGCCAACCGTTGCCCAATTACCATGAGTTGAACGAGTACCACAGGTTGTTAACGATTCTCCACTACGAGCTTCTCCATTAGAATTTACTATACGATGCTTAACAGTCATGGGATGTAAATTTCTACAAGGATTTAAGTTCATGATATATTCCGCACCTTCATTTTCTTTAGTCAAATAACCTGTTCTCTTATAACTGGTAGTAATAACAAAATTACTAAAAGCACCTATCTGATTTGCTTCTACGAAAGTAGTTCCAACAGCACTTATCATTAAAACAGGAATAACCATTTTCAATAATTTCTTAATTTTCATTTTTTCTGTTTCCTTTCATTTTTTATTCAAGAAGATTCCTTATAACTTCTATTTTAAATATAGACTTATTCTAAACGATGGTATATCATACAAATTCCTCCTTTACTTATTATGTATAGACTCTAATTTCTTTATCCCCAAAACCATGTTTCAAACCAGATAAGTTGAATCCAACTCCAAATCAAAAATCCAGAGTTTTTCGGTAAATTCTTCAAATATTTTTTAAAGCCCATGACTTTTTCCCTCCTTTTTGATATAATAATACCACCTTTTTCTACGTTTTTTATAAATGTAGAAAATATTCACATTTACCTAGGAGGAACAATATGAGATGGGATTATGGACAAATTTTTAAAGAAATTCGAAAGTCAAAAGGATTGACCCAACAAGATGTATGTGGACAAGTCATACATCGAACAACTCTAACAAATATTGAACACGGTAAAGTTATTCCCAGTTTTGAAAACATGGTATTTCTTCTTGAACAAATTGATATGAGCTTGGCAGAATTCAAGTATATATGCAACGAATACCATCCTAGTAAAAGGCGAGATATTATTGTAGAGAGCCAAAATCCGTCTACTTTTCAAGATACTAGAAAAATGGTTGAACTCACTGAGAAATGTCAAAAATATCTTAAGACACATCACGATGTTCCTATTCAAAATATCTATCGTCATACAAAAATTGTCACAGAGTTACGAACTAAAGGATTCAAAAACAACCACGTCTTGAAAGATTTGTATGAAGAAATTTGGGACTATCTTGAACCTATGGATACATGGTACATTAGTGATTTGAAATTGCTTGGAACCATTCTCTTTTTCTTTCCTTCTGAAAATCTTCCCCTTCTTATTGATAGAATTATGAAAACCATCGAGAAATATAAATACTTCCGAGAAACAAAAGCATTTTTATCATCTTTTTTAGCCAATCTCTCCACTGTATATTTTCAACATCATTTATTCAAAGAATGTGAAACAATCACCCTACAACTTTTGGTATTAGCAGAAGAATTAAAAATATACGATATTCTTGGATTCTCTCAAGTACGCTTGGGAATACTACAACATAACTCCGATTTGATTGATAAAGGAATAACTTTATTACGACTAACCAAAGAAGAGGCATTAGTTAAAATACTCGAAAAAGAAATTAATGATTTTTCAAACCTATAATTTGTAATAACTCTCATCATTTTATTATAGTAGATTGTAATAGAATGTAATAGAATGTGAACGAATCAATTAGGGGATCTAAAGCATTTTATACCAATGTTTTATAAGTTGTATTGTATTATTCCATATTCAATCCACTATACAAGATGAATATTTCTCTCAAGTTTCATAATCAAAATAAAAATGACTGTATCTATAGCTCCATAAACAAATCATAGATACAGTCATTTTTTAGTTCCTACACCTTCCTTTATGCACACCTTTAGATTTCCCTAGTTCCCGTCTCAAGTCAAGCATTTTTTTGAAACAGATATAGTCTAACCAGTCACTAGCAAAAGCGATAAGTAGTAATAATAGCCAAATACCCCATAACTTGATATCTGTCAAATTTCTCAAGACGATATTGAAAAACAGAACTGAAAAAACTGTCCAAGCAAGGCTAAAAAGAGCATAGAGGGTGATGTAAATCCAGTAAAAATAGTAAAAAATTGGGAAAAATTTACTTTCTCTATTATCCTTGTCAATCCAGCTGAAAAAGTAAAAACAGGGTAATAAGATTATCATTTTAAACAAGTGTTCCATCACAAGCCTCCTTTTTTAAATTGTTTTCTTTAGTTTCGTTCTATTAAATGTTATTACCAATATAAACCTTGGAATAGCGTGTAATAAATGATTTTAGAGGTACCATAAGCCACCTCCTACAAATAGAAACCGATATAAATCAATGCCTTCCACCCTTAGACTTCCCTAGTTCCTGTCTCAAGCGAAACATTTCTTTGAAACAGGAATAAGTTAACCAATTCATACCAATAGCTAGCAGAATAAAAAGAAACCAAATGCCCCATAACTTGATATCTGTCACATTTCTCAAGACGGTATTGAAAAACAGAACTGAAACAACTGTCCAAGCAAGGCTAAAAAGAGAATAGAAGGGGATGTAAAACCAGTAAAAATAATAAAAAATTGGAAAAAACTTACTATTTCTGTTGGCCTTCTCAATCCAGTTATCAAAATAAAAGTACGGTGCTAAAAGTAAGAATTTAAACAAATGTTCCATCACCGACATCACCCTCCTTCTTTTGATAGCGTTTTCTATTATTTTATTATATCAAAAAAATCCGGAACTGTCATTCCAGATTCTACTTTTTTATTTGCGTTTTCTTGCGATGAGATGAATCGGTGTTCCCTCAAAAACAAAGGCCTTGCGGATTTGATTTTCCAAGAAACGCAGGTAAGAAAAGTGCATGAGTTCTTCTTCATTGACAAAGATGACAAAGGTTGGTGGTTTGGTTGCCACTTGGGTCGCATAGAAAATCTTGAGACGTTTTCCTTTGTCTGTCGGTGTTGGGTTGATGGCAATGGCATCCATGATGACATCGTTCAAGACAGCTGATGGAATACGTGTATTTTGACTTTCGCTGATTTGCTTAATCATCTCAGGAAGTTTGTGGAGACGTTGCTTGGTTAAAGCTGATACAAAGATAATCGGTGCGTAAGGCAGGTATTGGAACTGCTCACGGATATCTTCTTCCCAGTTTTTCATAGTGTGGTTATCTTTTTCAAGCGTATCCCACTTGTTGACCACGATAATCATCCCTTTACCAGCTTCATGGGCAAATCCTGCGATACGCTTGTCGTACTCACGAATGCCTTCTTCCGCATTGATGACCATCAAGACCACATCTGAACGGTCAATAGCACGCATGGCACGCATAACAGAGTATTTCTCAGTATTTTCATAAACCTTACCAGACTTACGCATACCAGCCGTATCAATCATGGTAAACTCTTGACCATCTGTATCTGTAAAGTGGGTATCAATGGCATCACGAGTTGTTCCAGCAACAGGACTAGCAATAACACGGTCTTCGCCCAAGATAGCATTGATCAAGCTTGATTTTCCAACGTTTGGACGACCAATCAGGCTAAACTTAATGACATCTGGATTTTCTTCTTCATATTCATTTGGAAGGTTTTCCACAATCGCATCTAGTACATCCCCTGTACCGATACCATGGACAGATGAGATAGGCAGTGGTTCACCCAAACCGAGGGCATAGAAATCATAGATATCATTTCGCATCTCAGGGTTGTCCACCTTGTTAACTGCGAGGATAACTGGTTTGTGGGTCTTATAAAGCTTACGGGCTACGTATTCGTCTGCATCGGTAATTCCTTCCTTACCGGACACGACAAAGACGATAACATCTGCTTCTTCCATGGCAATTTCTGCCTGGTGCTTGATTTGTTCCATGAAAGGAGCATCGACATCATCAATTCCTCCTGTATCAATCATGCTAAAAGAACGATTGAGCCACTCACCCGTTGCATAAATACGGTCACGTGTCACTCCTTCGACATCTTCTACAATGGAGATTCGCTCACCAGCGATCCGATTAAATAGGGTTGATTTCCCAACATTGGGACGTCCTACAATGGCAATAGTTGGTAGGGCCATAATTTCTCACTTTCTACAATAATTTCTTCTGTTCAAGATTTTTTCTAGTTGAGCTTGGTTCAGCTTGACCAAACTGTTCTGCTAGGCGCTGACTCCAGCTTGTGGTCGCACGCGCCCCAGCATAGTCAGCCTGAACACGGTCATAAGCTTGGATTGCCTCAGTTGACTGTTCTTGGTATTCTTCCTCAAAGACAACATTCTCTAGTGGCAGTCTCGGTTTCATATCATGATGTTGATTTGGCACACCCAGTGCCATCCCAAAGACAGAATAGGTGTAGTCAGGTAGGTTAAAGAGCTCTGCCACTTCTTCAGACTTGTATCGAACCAAACCGATAATCACACCACCATAGCCCAAGCTTTCAGCTGCCAACAAGGCGTTTTGTCCAGCAAGAGCTGCATCGACCGAACTAATCAAGAGACCTTCCACACCTTGGGGTTGGAAGGTGTCGGTATGAAGTCGGGCTCCCTTTTCTGCTCGGTTCAAATCTCCGACAAAGAGAAGGAAAACAGCAGACTGGCGAATGGCTTCTTGAGGTACCAATTCATACAAGGCATCTTTCTTCTCTTGACTTCGTACCACAATCACAGAGTAGGATTGGAAATTCTTCCAAGATGATGCCATCTGGGCTGCTGTCAAAATCTCATTTAAGTCTACTTGGGGAATTTCTTGCTCTTTAAACCTGCGCACTGAAGTATGAGCCTTCATCAATTTAATGGTTTCTGTCATCGACGGTTTACTCCTTCTAAACGAGTCTCCTCAGCCAAATAACGGATGCGTTCCATGACCCGTCTGGCTTCCCAGGTTTCGTCATTTCCATGTTTCACTTTCGCAAAATGCTTCTCCAAATCTTCAAAGTTGAAGTTGGATGTGAAAAAGGTCGGTAAATTTTCCTGCATCCGATATTGGAGAATGACCTGCAGGATTTCGTCACGCACCCAAGCGGTGGATTGCTCGGCACCAATATCATCTAAAATCAGGACTTCAGAAAGCTTAATCTCATCCACTAAGGTCTTAACATTGCCATCACCGATAGCATTTTTGACATCAATGACAAAGCTAGGATAGTGGAGGAGAGTTGATGAAACACCACGTTTTTCTGATAAATCATGAGCTAAGGCCGCCACCATGAAACTTTTACCCACACCAAAGTCTCCATATAAGTAAAGACCTTTTCGAATAGCTGGATATTGCTCCACGAAGGCTAGTAGCTTTTCAAAAACTGGTAAGCGCCCCAAATCATCCAAGTCAACTTGAGCCAAACTAGCTTTCTTGAGACTGGCTGGTAGATTGATTAACTTGAGACGGTTCTTAATAGCCGCTTCTTTTTCAGCCGCGATTAGCTCAGGAGTTTCTTCATATGAAACATCTGCATAGCCATGATTCTTAACCAAAATCGGCTTGTAGCCTTTGGCAATATAATCCGTATCCCCACGGAGAAACTTGTCACGCTCGGTGATGTACTGATTAAACTTGGAGATACTGCGATTTAATTCCTCTGGAGTCAAGGATTCTTGCTGGATAAAAGCCGCAACATCAGGGTCCTTCATGATTTTCTGGACCAAATCTTGATAATAAAAACGGCTGGGTTGACGTTTGAGTACGTCTCCGACACTTTCCATCTAATCTCCTCCTTTTTCTAATCGAGCTAATAGTTCTTGCTTCTTACGTTCTAGTTCCAGACGAGTTTCCTCGCTGGTTTCATTCTTATATTCAGGATTACTCCATTTAGGAACATTGGTTTTTACTGGGGCAGTCTGATTCTGTTTTTGTGTTTTTGCTTTCTGTCCTCGCTCACGGATGCGCAAGACTGCCTTTTCTGCCGAATGAATCTTTTGATAGGCATAGTCATTGGCTACCTTCATGGCATATTTCTCATTGATATTTGCCGAATCGACCTTATTAAAGGTCAATAAAAGAATGATATTGATGACTTCGTCCAGCAAGCCCAAGCCAGCCATCTGTTGCAAGAGTTCTCTTTCTGTTTGGGTAATGGTTCCCTTGCGTGTTTGCTTGATTTCTGCCAAGAACTGCAGGGCAGTTTTACTTTTGGCTTCTTTGATAATGGTCGCTTCCTTAAGACTAAAGTCAGAGGAAACTGGTTTTTGAGCAATTTTTTCACGCATGCGTTTGGTTGAAATAATCTGAGAAACAGCTGTTGACTTGGCCAATTGATAGGTTTCAAACCAAGTCCATTTCTTCTCCTCGGCAATAGCAAAGAGGTTTAAGACATCGGACTGCTCATCCGCAAAGCGAAGTCCATCTCGAGCCATAAGCTGACGAAAATGGTCCAAGTCAAAATCGTTGGCCACTTTCTTCTTGAGACCAAGGTCTTCTTGACTGCCTAGTTCTGCCAATTCTGGAAAGACTTGATTGAGTGAGACAGGTATTTCTTCACCATCAGCACTTTCAACTTTCAAATCCTCCACAGCTACATCGCCAATCTTTTTCTCTAAGAGTCTGCGATAAACAGGATGCCCCAAGAAGTCTTGACTAGATAGAGGAGCATGGAGGGCTAGCTGATAAACATCCCCCTTTTGATAGAGAGTCAAGAGATTAAAAGCAGATAAGATTTTCAATGATTTTATCAGTCTATCCATCCCAAAGTTGAGATGATTGAGGATACTTGAAAAAAGATATTCCTTTCTACCATTATCCCAAAAACTAATCGTATAAAGATAAAGGCTCAGTGCCTCCTGACCGATAATCGGGAGGTAGCACTGTACCAGAGATGAGGTATCTTGCGACACCCGATTATTCTTTAGATAAGAAAAACGGTCAATTGGCTTCATTTATCTTTCCTTTTTCTTTTTAGAGGACTGGGTGATTTGTTGGAGCAAGCTCTCTAACTCACTGACATCCTTAAAACTACGATAGACACTAGCAAAACGTACATAGGTAATCTCGTCCAATTCAGCCAACTCCTCCATGACGAGTGAACCAATGTCCTCACTTTGAATTTCATTTTCATTTCGACCACGGAGTTTCTGTTCGATACGATTGACTACCATGTTGATTTCATCACTTGACACAGGACGTTTCTGGGCTGAGCGGATAATCCCATTAAAGATTTTATCTCTGGAGAATTGTTCCCGTGTACCATCTTTTTTAACAACCACTAAGGTTCTTTCTTCTACTCGTTCGTAGGTTGTAAAACGGTGTTGGCATTCGTCGCACTCACGTCTTCTACGAATGGTGTTCCCTTCTTCTGCTTGGCGACTATCGATAACACTTGACTTGGTAGCCCCACATTTTGGACAACGCATCCTTTCCCTCCTTATCGTTTTCTTTTCATTATACCATTTTTTAAGCGATTCCCAAAACAATTCTTCTTTTTGCTTGACAAGTTTTTTGTTTTGTTGTATTATTTAATTAAGACAAAAGGATAAGAGAAAGGAGACTAAGATGTCCTGGACATTTGACAACAAAAAACCCATCTATTTACAGATTATGGAGAAAATCAAGCTTCAGATTGTTTCCCATACACTGGAACCCAATCAACAACTTCCAACCGTGAGGGAGCTAGCTAGCGAGGCTGGTGTCAATCCCAATACCATCCAAAGAGCCTTATCAGACCTTGAACGAGAAGGATTTGTCTACAGCAAGCGAACAACTGGACGATTTGTGACTAAGGATAAGGAGCTAATCGCCCAGTCACGCAAACAATTATCAGAAGAAGAATTGGAACACTTCGTTTCCTCCATGACCCATTTTGGCTATGAAAAAGAAGAACTACCAGGCGTAGTCAGTGATTATATTAAAGGAGTTTAAGCCTATGTCATTACTAGTATTTGAAAATGTATCCAAATCATATGGAGCAACACCAGCCCTTGAAAATGTTTCTCTTGACATTCCAGCTGGAAAAATTGTCGGCCTTCTTGGGCCAAACGGCTCAGGAAAAACAACCCTGATTAAACTAATTAATGGCCTCTTACAACCAGATCAAGGACGTGTCCTCATCAACGACATGGACCCAAGCCCAGCAACCAAGGCCGTTGTAGCTTATTTGCCTGATACGACCTATCTCAATGAGCAAATGAAGGTCAAAGAAGCCCTAACCTACTTCAAGACCTTCTATAAAGATTTCAATCTTGAACGCGCCCATCATCTACTTGCAGACCTGGGCATTGATGAAAATAGTCGTCTCAAGAAACTATCAAAAGGAAACAAAGAAAAGGTTCAACTGATTTTGGTTATGAGCCGTGATGCTCGTCTCTATGTTTTGGACGAACCCATTGGTGGGGTGGATCCAGCAGCCCGTGCTTATATCCTCAATACCATTATCAACAACTACTCACCAACTTCTACCGTTTTGATTTCTACCCACTTGATTTCTGATATCGAGCCAATCTTGGATGAAATTGTCTTCCTAAAAGACGGAAAAGTCGTCCGTCAAGGAAATGTAGATGATATTCGCTACGAGTCAGGTGAATCCATTGACCAACTCTTCCGTCAGGAATTTAAGGCCTAAGCAAAGGAGATTATTTATGTTTTGGAATTTAGTTCGCTACGAATTTAAAAATGTTAACAAGTGGTATTTAGCCCTCTACGCAGCCGTGCTAGTCCTTTCTGCCCTCATCGGAATACAGACACAAGGCTTTAAAAATCTACCTTACCAAGAAAGTCAGGCTACTATGCTACTTTTTCTAGCTACAGTCTTTGGTGGCTTGATGCTTACACTTGGGATTTCAACCATTTTCTTGATTATTAAACGCTTCAAAGGTAGTGTCTACGACCGACAAGGCTATCTGACTTTGACCTTGCCAGTTTCTGAACACCATATCATCACAGCCAAACTAATCGGTGCCTTTATCTGGTCATTGATTAGCACCGCTGTATTGGCTCTAAGTGCTGTTATTATTCTGGCTTTAACAGCTCCAGAATGGATTCCTCTTTCTTATGTGATTACATTTGTAGAAACACATCTCCCTCAGATCTTTCTTACAGGTATATCCTTCCTACTAAATACTATTTCAGGAATCCTCTGCATCTACCTGGCTATTTCCATTGGACAGCTTTTCAATGAATACCGTACAGCACTCGCTGTTGCAGTCTACATTGGTATCCAAATCGTCATTGGATTTATTGAACTTTTCTTCAATCTTAGTTCTAATTTCTATGTCAATTCACTGGTAGGACTCAATGACCATTTCTATATGGGAGCAGGTATAGCCATTGTTGAAGAACTCATATTCATAGCTATCTTTTATCTCGGAACCTACTACATCTTGAGAAATAAGGTTAATTTGCTTTAAATAATTTTTACCTAGATATGTAACATACTCATAGAACAAAAGAGACCAGGCAAAAAGTCTTTACAATTAGAAAACGCATAGTATCAAGTGTTAAAAATCCTTGATATTATGCGTTTTTTGTGAGCTGACTTATTTCCTTTCACTATATCGCAAAATGAAATAAGAACGGAACGATGGGATTTTGGAATTCAAATCAATTTATAAGAATGTTTTAGAAGTAATATTATCCTATTCCAGATTCAGTTCACTATACAATTGAGTTTTCAAGCAACCTGTTTACATAATGTGTACATAATTAGGTTCGTGATTCCACCCTTTTCACCTTTAAAAACCTCGCTTTCGCAAGGCTCTTCTATTTATAAGATAAGGCACGTTTAAAGGTTTTCCAAATCCCTAAATCATCCGTTTGAAGAACGAGACTAGCATACATGCGTCCGATAAATCCTGTTGCTACCACCGCAAAAATCACTGTAATAGCAAGTGAAATCCATGCTTCCGCTCCCTCCGCATAGCCATTAATCGTTCGAAACGGCATAAAGAAGGTCGAAATAAAGGGAATATAAGAACCAATCTTCAAGAGGAGATTGTCACCAGCTGCACCTAGAGCTGTCACTCCAAAAAAACCACCCATAATCAAAATCATCAAAGGCGACAAGGCTTTCCCTGAGTCTTCAGGACGAGAAACCATAGATCCTAGGAAGGCTGCCAAGACTACGTACATGAAAAGACTGATCAAAATAAAGAGCAAGGTATTCAGTGAGATAGCATCTCCCAAGTGATCCAAAATACCAGACTGAGCCAAGAATGGCAAATCTTTAAAGAGCAAAACGGCAGCCAGACCACCTACAACATAGATCCCAATATGCGTTAAAATCACTAGAAACAGAGCCATCATCCGCGCATAGAAATAGTGACTTGCCCTTATGCTAGAAAAGACGACTTCCATAATTTTGGTGCCTTTTTCACTGGCAACTTCCTGAGCTGTTACACCTGCATAGGTAATCAGAATCATATAAAGAAAGAATCCTAAGGCACCTGCTGCAATTGTTTGAATAAACTTTTTATTTTCCTTGGCTTCATCAATCTTTTCTGTGAATTGAATTGTCTGCGCTAAGCGTTTTTCCTGCTCTTGAGACAAGGAAGCAGTTGAACGATTAAGCTGATTTTGCAGTTCATTGAGTGTACCTGTAACCTCAAATTTAATTCCATTTTCAAGCGATGTTTCGCCATGATAAACTGCCTTTAGAACACTATCTTCTTGATCAATGGTCAAATAACCTTTTAATTTTTCTTCTTTAATTGCTTCTTTGGCACTTGCTTCGTCTTTATAGTCGAAGTTAACACCATTTACATTCTTCAGTCCTTCTGCTACAGATGGCACTGTTGTCACTACTGCCACTTTATTATTTTTAGCCATAGAAGAACCTTGGAGATGCCCAATTCCTACAGAGATTCCTAAAAAGAGGAACGGCGAAATCACCATAAAGAAGAAACTCCATGACTCGACATGTCGAAGATAGGTTTCCTTGATTACAACCCACATATTTCTCATACTTCCACTCCTGATTCTAGTTTAAAGATTTCATCGATAGTTGGCGCTTGTTGGTCAAATGTTGCGATATATTGACCTTGAGTCAAGATTGGGAAGAGTTCCCTTCCAGCGCTCTCATCCTCCAAAATCAATTTCCAACTGCCTTGTTTGGTCAAGCTCACCTGTTTGACATGAGGAAGATTTTCCAATTCTTCCTTGCTTCGTTCACTTGAAACAAAGAGACGCGTTTTCCCGTATTGATTGCGGACATCCTGAACTGGTCCGTGCAAGACCACACGGCCATCTCGAATCATCAGAATATCGTCACAAAGTTCCTCAACATTGGTCATGACATGGTCAGAAAAGATAATGGTTGCTCCGCGCTCTTTTTCCTGAAAAATGACTTGTTTGAGCAATTCTGTATTAACTGGGTCCAATCCACTAAAAGGCTCATCCAAGATAATCAGGTCTGGTTCATGAATCAGAGTAATAATGAGCTGAATCTTCTGCTGATTTCCTTTTGACAGACTCTTGATTTTATCTGTCAGCTTTCCTTTTACTTCCAACCTCTTCATCCATTGAGGGAGTTTTTCTTTGACTTCTTTGGCATCCATGCCTTTTAGAGTCGCCAAGTAGCGAACTTGTTCAAGAACTGTCAATTTAGGCATGAGACTGCGTTCTTCAGGCAGATAACCAATCCGAGCATAGATCTCCTGACGAATATCCTGACCATCCAGACCGATTTCTCCCTGATATTCTAGGAATTTTAAAATACTATGGAAAATCGTTGTTTTTCCAGCACCATTTTTTCCGACTAGTCCCAAAATACGACCTGGTCGCGCTTGAAAGTCAATACCAAACAAAACTTGCTTGGATCCAAAACTTTTCTCTAGACTTCTTACTTCTAGCATCTTTCACCTCCGAAATTTCTTGCACTCATTATACTCCTTTTTGATAGCCTTTACAATGTTTTTTGTCCATTTTTAGAAGACTATTGCTGTGTAAAATATGGCCTGGAGCACTTTTATACTCAATGAAAAGCAAAGAGCAAACTAGGAAGCTAGCCGTAGGCTGCTCAAAGTACAGCTTTGAGGTTGCAGATAAAACTGACGAAGTCAGCTCAAAACACTGTTTTGAGGTTGTGGATAGAACTGACGAAGTCAGTAACTATATCTACGGCAAGGCGAAGCTGACGTGGTTTGAAGAGATTTTCGAAGAGTATTAGTGATAAATCCATTATACAGTAGCAAACTTAATTTATACCTTCCGCTCCTCAACTGTCTATTTTTAATCCTGAATTGTTATTTGAGTAACTCCTTTTTCCTCATAAAGTTTTCTTCCTCTAAAACTTCTGGAAAAAAGCGAATAGTTTCAGACAACATTTTTATAAGAAACAAGTTCATCTGTCATTTCAAGAAGGAGTAATCCTTTATCTACTAATGGACGGAACGGAATTCAACCGCTTGTCCGATATGTTTTCTAAGGATTATATAGTAAAATGAAATAAAAACAGGACAAATAGATCGGGACAGTCAAATCGATTTCTAACAATGTTTTAGAAGTAGATGCGTACTATTCTAGTTTCAATCTATTATATCTATTATGCACACCACTATAGGATCTAATAAAAATCACAACAAGTTCATTCATAGATGGTTACCTCAGGGAACTAAGAAAACGACTACAAAGGAAGTCGCATTCATCGAAAAGTGGATTAACAACTATCCTAAAAAATGCTTGAACTACAAGTCCCCCAGAGAAGACTTCTGGATGACTAACTTGAACTTGAAATTTAGCAATAATTAATTCACCATCTAACTATATTTAGTAATTATTTCAGAACTGATTAATATTAAAATTAACTAACAATTCAAAGGATTCATACTAGCCATAAATTACGTCCATCAGAGAGAGACTCTTACTACTTTTAGATTTTAGTCTTTCTAGCTTCAGAATACATCTAAACTTTAGGGAAAATGACTATTCGAAAGCGCGAATGCCTCAAAATTATCTCAGATAAGCTATTCGAAACTTAGAATGCTTTTAAATTTATGGAATTGCGATTATTCGAAACCTAGAATGCATATAACCTTTAGTTGACAGACCTATTCTAAGTCTCGAAGGGCTATTTACTTTCTATTCCTTATCAAAAAAGACTCATTCCCCCTTTCTCCTCCAAAATATGGTATAGTAGAAATATACTATCTATGAGGAGTTTACATGTCACAGGATAAACAAATGAAAGCTGTTTCTCCCCTTCTGCAGCGAGTTATCAATATCTCATCGATTGTCGGTGGGGTTGGGAGTTTGATTTTCTGTATTTGGGCTTATCAGGCTGGGATTTTACAATCCAAGGAAACCCTCTCTGCCTTTATCCAGCAGGCAGGCATCTGGGGTCCACCTCTCTTTATCTTTTTACAGATTTTACAGACTGTCGTCCCTATCATTCCAGGGGCCTTGACCTCGGTGGCTGGGGTCTTTATCTACGGGCACATCATCGGGACTATCTACAACTATATCGGCATCGTGATTGGCTGTGCCATTATCTTTTATCTAGTGCGCCTATACGGAGCTGCCTTTGTCCAGTCTGTCGTCAGCAAGCGCACCTACGACAAGTACATCGGCTGGCTAGATAAGGGCAATCGTTTTGACCGCTTCTTTATTTTTATGATGATTTGGCCCATTAGCCCAGCTGACTTTCTCTGTATGCTGGCTGCCCTGACCAAGATGAGTTTCAAGCGCTACATGACCATCATCATTCTGACCAAACCCTTTACCCTCGTGGTTTATACCTACGGTCTGACCTATATTATTGACTTTTTCTGGCAAATGCTTTGACACGTAAAAAATCCGTTTGGTTTCCCAAGTGGATTTTTAAAGCGTAGATTAACTATAGCTTGATACTAAATATACTTTGGTATGGAAATCATGCATATTTTTCGATAGTGAGGCGAGGACTTACCTAGCCTTCCCGCCGTGATAGAAACACCTGAAATCTAATGGTTTCAGGTATTCGGAAACTTTGAGCCTAGTGTCTCAAAGTTTAGGTATGGAATTTCGAAGAAAGTCGCTACCGTCCGTAATCACTTAAGGAAAGGCTCAAAAATATTGTTTTCAACCACAAAATCCGTTTGGTTTCCCAAGCGGATTTTGTGCTTTATTTTGAAACTTCTTTTGCAAGAACAAAGTTCCCAAGTGTGGCAGAACCATTTCCTGCGACTGCTGGCGTCACGATATAGTCACGCACATCTGGTACTGGTAGGTAACCATTAAGAAGAGATGTAAATTTCTCACGGACACGGTCCAGCATATGTTGTTGAGCCATGACCCCTCCACCAAAGACAATCACGTCTGGGCGGAAAGTCACTGTCGCATTAACCGCAGCTTGAGCGATATAGTAGGCTTGAACATCCCAAACAGGGTTGTTGAGTTCAATATTTTCCCCACGTACACCTGTACGAGCTTCCAAACTTGGACCAGCTGCATAGCCTTCCAGACATCCCTTATGGAAAGGACAAACACCCTTAAACTCTTTTTCAATATCCATTGGGTGTCTAACAACATAATAATGACCCATTTCAGGGTGACCCACACCACCGATAAACTCACCACGTTGGATGACACCTGCACCGATACCTGTACCGATTGTGTAGTAAACCAAGTTTTCGATACGACCACCAGCATTGTTACGGGCAACCACTTCACCGTAAGCAGAGCTGTTTACGTCTGTTGTGAAGTACATTGGCACGTTTAGGGCGCGACGAAGGGCACCAAGCAAGTCCACATTTGCCCAGTTTGGTTTTGGAGTCGTCGTGATAAAGCCATAAGTTTTTGAGTTTTTGTCAATATCAATCGGCCCAAATGAACCAACTGCAAGACCAGCAAGGTTATCGAATTTTGAGAAGAACTCAATGGTTTTATCGATTGTTTCGATTGGAGTTGTTGTTGGAAATTGTGTTTTTTCTACAACGTTAAAGTTTTCATCACCGACAGCACAGACAAACTTTGTACCGCCCGCTTCCAAGCTTCCATATAATTTTGTCATGATAAACCTCTTGTTTTTATTTTCTTTATTATAGCATACTTCGAAAGTCTAAATGTCTCTATTTTTTAGATTTTCCTCTGTAAATCTTACTATCTAATAAAAACGAACAAACATGTCATTTGTTCGTTTTCACATTAGAGAGGATTGATTAGATTTTCACTTCGATCACAGCATCCCCCTTCGAAACTGAACCTGTTGCGACTGGAGCTACTGAAGCGTAGTCACCTGTATTTGTAACGATAACCATTGTTGTATCATCAAGTCCAGCTGCAGCGATTTTGTTTGAGTCAAATTTTCCCAGAACATCGCCAGCTTTCACCTTATTACCTTGAGAAACTTTTGCTTCAAAACCGTCACCGTTCATAGATACAGTGTCAATACCAACGTGAATCAAAACTTCAGCACCATTTCTTGTTTTCAAACCAAAAGCGTGCCCTGTTGGAAAGGCAATTGAAACTTCAGCATCAGCTGGTGCATAGACCACGCCTTGGCTTGGTTTCACAGCGATACCTTGTCCCATAGCTCCACTTGAGAAGACTGGGTCATTGACATCAGCAAGAGCGACAACATCACCGACGATAGGAGTTACAAGTGTTTCATTTTGAAGAGCTGCTGGCGCAACTTCTTCTTTTTCTTCAGCCACTTCAGCTTGTTTTGCAGCTGCAGTTGCGTCTACTTCATCTTCGTAACCAAACATGTAAGTAAGAGCAAAACCAAGGGCAAATGATACAGCTACCATAAGAAGGTATTGTGGAAGTTGTCCGTTACCCACATAAAGCATTGTACCAGGGATGATGGTGATACCATTACCAGTACCAGCAAGTCCAAGGATAGAAGCCAATCCACCACCGATTGCACCAGCAATCAATGAAAGGAAGAATGGTTTACGGAAGCGCAAGTTCACCCCGAAGATAGCAGGCTCTGTAATACCTAGGAAGGCAGAAAGAGCAGCCGGGAAAGCAAGTGTTTTCAGTTTTGGATTTTTTGTTTTAACACCAACCGCAACAGTAGCAGCACCTTGAGCTGTCATAGCAGCTGTGATGATAGCGTTGAATGGGTTAGCATGGTCAGCAGCAAGTAATTGCACTTCAAGCAAGTTGAAGATGTGGTGCACACCTGACACGACGATCAATTGGTGAACCCCACCAATCAAGAAACCACCAAGACCAAATGGCATGCTAAGAATCGCTTTTGTAGCAATAAGGATGTAGTTTTCAACAACGTGGAAAACTGGTCCAATGACAAAGAGTCCAAGGATAGACATGACCAAAAGTGTCACGAATGGTGTTACCAAGAGGTCAATGACATCTGGAACAACCTTGCGGACAGCTTTTTCAAATTTAGCTCCGACAACCCCGATGATGAAGGCTGGAAGAACAGAACCTTGCAAACCAACAACAGGGATGAAACCAAAGAAGTTCATCGCTGTTACTTCACCACCTTGAGCAACTGCCCAAGCGTTTGGAAGTGAGCCAGAGACAAGCATCATACCAAGAACGATACCAACGGCAGGATTTCCACCAAATACACGGAAGGTTGACCACACAACCAAACCTGGCAAGATGATGAAGGCTGTATCTGTCAAGATTTGTGTGTAAGTTGCAAAGTCACCTGGAAGTGGCATTTCAAGAGCGTTGAAAAGACCACGCACACCCATGAAGAGACCTGTCGCTACGATAACTGGGATGATTGGAACGAAAACATCACCGAAAGTACGGATAGCACGTTGGAACCAGTTCCCTTGTTTAGCAACTTCTGCTTTCATGTCATCCTTAGATGATGTTGGTAAGCCAAGTACAACAACTTCATCGTACATTTTGTTAACTGTACCTGTACCAAAGATAATTTGGTATTGCCCTGAGTTAAAGAAAGCACCTTGAACTTTTTCCAAGTTCTCAATCACTTCTTTATTGATTTTCTCTTCATCTTTGACCATGACACGTAGACGAGTCGCACAGTGGGCAACACTATTGACATTTTCACGTCCGCCCAAGGCATCGATGACTTTTTTTGCAATTTCCTGATTGTTCATTTGCAAAAATCTCCTTATATAACATTTTGTTCTTGTTTGAAAGCGATTTTATTCGCCCTTACGACTATTATTTTATCATGTTTTAAAAATATGTCAAGCGTTTTGCAGAAAAAATATTCTATCTACTTAGTGGGCAAGCTTTAGATTGATTGTTTTTGACTGTTTCATCAGGAATTTCTTGAAAAATAAGTTTGAAACCTTGGTTAAAAAGTCTTTTATTTCATTATCTTTCACATTTTCGTAAAAATTTGATTGATTTCCTGTATTTATTTTATGATAATCGTTTGACAGTTTTTTCTCTTTTTTAATATAAAAGGCTTGCATTTTTTATCGAAAACAGTTACTATTAAAAGTGATAAGATTTTTGGAGGAATGAATGGAATGGACAACTGAGCGTCGTTACAGACTTTATCAAGATTGGACGCAAGAAGAAATTCAACATATAAAGGAAAATATGGCACAATCTCCATGGCATACTCATTACCATGTTGAGCCAAAAACAGGACTTCTCAACGACCCAAATGGCTTTTCTTACTTTGATGGCAAGTGGATCCTCTTTTACCAGAATTTTCCTTTTGGTGCAGCCCACGGTTTGAAATCTTGGGCACAGCTAGAAAGTGATGATTTGGTTCACTTTAAAGAAACTGGAATCAAAGTTTTACCAGATACTCCATTAGATAGCCACGGTGCCTACTCTGGTTCTGCCATGCAATTTGGCGATAACTTATTCCTATTTTATACAGGAAATGTTCGCGATGAAAACTGGATCCGTCACCCATACCAGATCGGTGCTTTGATGGACAAGGAGGGTAAGATTACAAAGATTGACAAGATCTTGATTGACCAGCCAGCAGACTCTACTGACCACTTCCGCGATCCACAAATTTTTAACTTTAAAGGTCAATACTATGCTGTCGTCGGTGGACAGGACTTGGAGAAAAAAGGCTTCGTCCGTCTCTACAAGGCTGTCAATAACGACTACACAAACTGGCAAGCAGTTGGCGACCTTGACTTTGCTAACGACCGTACTGCCTACATGATGGAATGTCCTAATCTGGTCTTTGTAGAGGAACATCCTGTCCTTCTCTACTGTCCACAAGGATTGGATAAGAAAGTTCTAGACTACGATAATATCTTTCCAAATATGTATAAGATTGGGGCTTCCTTTGACCCTAAAAATGCCAAAATGGTAGATGTGTCTCAACTTCAAAACATGGATTACGGTTTCGAAGCCTATGCAACTCAAGCCTTCAACGCTCCTGATGGGCGTGCTCTAGCAGTTAGCTGGCTTGGTTTGCCAGATGTTTCTTACCCATCTGACCGTTTTGACCACCAAGGAACCTTCTCTTTGGTCAAGGAACTCACTATCAAAGACGACAAGCTCTACCAGTATCCAGTCGCTGCTATTAAGGACCTTCGTGCTTCTGAAGAAGCCTTCTCAAACCGTTCCCAAACCAAGAACACTTACGAACTTGAACTCAACTTGGAAGCTAATAGCCAGAGCGAGATTGTCTTACTTGCTGATAAAGAAGGTAAGGGACTTTCAATCAACTTTGACCTTGTAAACGGTCAAGTGACAGTGGATCGTAGCCAGGCTGGAGAACAGTATGCCCAAGAATTTGGGACAACTCGTTCTTGCCCTATCGAGAATCAGGCTACTACTGCTACAATCTTCATCGATAACTCTGTCTTTGAAATTTTCATCAATAAAGGAGAAAAAGTATTTTCTGGTCGTGTCTTCCCACATGCGGACCAAAATGGTATCCTGATCAAATCTGGAAACCCAACTGGAATTTACTATGAATTAGATTATGGTCACAAAACTAACTGATGTCGCCAAACTTGCAGGCGTCAGTCCTACTACCGTTTCTCGGGTTATCAATAAAAAAGGGTATCTATCTGAGAAAACCATCCAAAAAGTCAATGAAGCCATGAGAGAATTGGGCTATAAACCCAACAACCTGGCTCGTAGTCTGCAAGGAAAATCAGCTAAGTTAATCGGCTTGATTTTCCCCAATATTTCCAATGTTTTCTATGCAGAATTGATTGATAAATTGGAACACCAACTCTTCAAAAATGGTTACAAGACCATCATCTGCAACAGTGAACATGATTCTGAGAAGGAACGCGAATACATCGAAATGTTGGAAGCCAATCAGGTAGACGGCATCATTTCTGGTAGTCACAACCTAGGAATCGAAGACTACAATCGTGTGACAGCGCCGATTATTTCCTTTGACCGAAACCTATCGCCAGACATCCCTGTTGTCTCCTCTGACAACTATGCTGGTGGGGTTCTTGCTGCCCAAACCTTGGTCAAGACAGGTGCCCAGTCTATCATCATGATTACAGGGAATGACAATTCTAATTCGCCAACCGGACTGCGCCACGCTGGTTTTGCATCCGTACTCCCAAAAGCTCCTATTATCAATGTTTCCAGTGACTTTTCTCCCGTCAGAAAAGAAATGGAAATCAAGAATATCTTGACCCGGGAAAAACCAGATGCCATTTTTGCTTCGGATGATTTGACAGCTATTCTGGTCATTAAAATCGCTCAAGAATTGGGCATTTCTGTCCCAAAAGAGCTCAAGGTCATCGGCTATGATGGGACCTACTTTATCGAAAATTACTACCCTCAATTGGCTACTATCAAGCAACCTTTGGAAGAGATTGCTTGTCTCACTATTGATCTTCTCTTGCAAAAGATTGAAGGCAAGGAAGTCGCCACAACTGGTTACTTCTTACCAGTTACACTATTACCAGGAAAAAGTATTTAAACACAAGAAAACTCAGACCGATTCGTCTGAGTTTTTATGATCTTAAATTTTCGAGATAGCGCTGGGCTGTCTCTAGGTTAAAGGTTTTATCTGAGATGAGGCGCTCTACTAGGGGAGCAACTTCAGATTCACTAGCCCCAGCTAGGAGAGCTAGGGATTTGGCCTGTAGTTTCATGTGACCTTGCTGGATGCCCGTACTTACCAAGGCTTTGAGGGCTGCAAAATTTTGAGCAAGACCGATGGACACGATAATCTGGGCTAATTCTCTGGCAGAAGGATTTCCTAGTAGATCATGACTGAGAGCTACACGTGGGTTGAGGCCGATAGAGCCACCCTTAGTCGCTACAGGCATGGGCAGGGTCATCTCACCGACCAATTCTTCTCTTTCAAGGTCCAGCGTCCAGCAGCTAAGACCTTGATAGCGTCCATCTCGACTGGCAAAGGCATGGGCCCCAGCTTCGATGGCACGCCAGTCATTACCAGTGGCAATCAAAATCGCATCAATACCATTAAAAATTCCTTTATTATGAGTAGCAGCTCGGTAAGGATCAGCCTGCGCAAACTGACTAGCCAATGCAATTTTCTCCGCAATCTCTCGTCCTTGATCCTTTTGGCGGCTCAAGTAGCGAAAGGCCATGCGACAGCTTGCAGTCACCAGAGAATCGGTCGCGTAGTTGGACAGGATTCCCATGAGACTCTGTCCCTGACTGAGTTCTTCTAAGACTGGTTTCAAGGCTTCCAGCATGGTGTTGAGCATATTGGCACCCATGGCTTCCTGGGTATCAACATGAATATAAACAACGAGAAAGTCTGGTTCACCTTTTATCTGCTCGACATGCAGGTCACTCGCCCCACCCCCACGTTTAACGATAGAAGGATAGGCTTGATTGGCAAGCTCCAAGAGCTCCGCTTTCTTGCTGGCAATCTTCTCTTGCGCTAGTTTAGGATTAGCAATTTGATAAAGGGCTACCTGCCCAATCATCTGGCGCTGATGGACTTGTGCAGTAAAACCACCTGCACGCTTGATGATTTTGCTGGCATAGCTGGCCGCCGCAACCACAGAGGGTTCTTCTGTCACATAGGGAACGGTGTATTCCTGACCGTTGACAAGTACCTCCGGAACCAGCGAATAAGGCAGAGAAAAAGTTCCCACCACATTCTCACTCAGCTGGTCTGCCACAGTCACACTCATCTGTTCATCCTTCTCCAGACTAGCTTGTCTCTCAGGACTAAGGAGCGCCTGAGCTTTTAGCAGCTCGAGGCGCTCTTGGTATGATTTTTTAGAAAATCCATTCCAACTTATCTTCATTATTTTTCAACCTTGCTATAACGGCGTTGGTGGTCAAGAATTTCAACCAAGGCAAAATCTTGATTTTCATAGCCAGCAAACTGGGCAGAGTTTGTTTCATCCAAGTTTACTTCCTCAAAAAAGACCTTTTCATAGTCTGCAACGGATAGGGCAGTTCGTTGGTTGAGCTTGTTCAAGCGGTCTTTATCCAAATAAGCTTCATATCCTTCAACCAATTCACCACTGAAGAACTCAGCCACAGCTCCACTTCCGTAACTATAAAGGGCGATTTTATCCCCAGCTTTCAAGCTATCTGTATTTTCCAAGAGAGACAAAAGTCCAAGGAAAAGTGAACCTGTGTAGATATTCCCCACCTTTTGACTGTAGAGAATAGACTGGTCAAAATGCTTTTGTAAGAGGTCTTTTTTCTCTTGAGGCAGGCTCTTATCCATGATTTTTTTCAAGCCTTTTAGCGCTAATTTAGGATAAGGCAAGTGGAAACAAACAGCCGCAAAATCATCCAGAGTAAGCTGGTAGCGTTTTTGATATTCAAGCCAAGTCGTTTTCAAACTATCCAAGTATTGTTGGGTAGAATAAACACCATTTACATAAGGAGTTGTCGAGTAATTTGGTCGCCAGAAATCCATGATGTCACGGGTCTGAGCTACATTGTCATTATTAAAGGCCATCATGCGTGGATTTTGTGTAATCAACATAGCTACACTTCCAGCACCTTGAGTTGGTTCTCCTGGAGTTTCAATACCGTATTTGGCAATATCACTGGCAATGACCAAGACCTTGGACTCCGGAGAATTTTCCACATGCAATTTGGCATAATGAAGGGCAGCAGTCGCTCCATAACAGGCTTCTTTAATCTCGAAACTACGAGCAAAGGGCTGGATGCCCAGCAAGCCATGCACAAAGACGGCCGCAGCCTTACTCTGGTCAATTCCTGACTCGGTAGCCACAATGACCATGTCAACTTCTTGTCTTTCTTGCTCAGTTAAAATAGAGTCACTAGCACTGGCCGCCAAGGTCACAATGTCCTCAGTTAGGGGCGCAATACTCAATTCCTTGAGTAAGAGTCCTTTACTTAATTTTTCAGGGTCAATTCCCCTCGCTTCTGCTAAGTCTTGTAATTTCAAGACATATTGACTGGTCGCAAAACCAATCTTATCAATACCGATTGTCATATTTACCTCTGTTTTATCATTCATGTAAAAAATCGTTCTATACTATTTTATCACAAATGGCAGTAAAAGAGAGAAAAAAGACTTGATTCACCAAATCAAGCCTCTTATTGGTCATCATTTTAAAGAATGATTAGTTGCTAGAGAGTTCACCGATATAAGTAGCTTTATAAGCTCCATTCACAGTTATCAGCTCCTGGAGGATCAAATTTCCTGAGTAAGTCCTTCCCATCTCATCTACAAATTTTTGATAAAACTGACTGGTCGGAATTTCTCTGACATCCTTATCAAATGTCTTATCAAGTGTTTTACTAACCTTCTCAGCAATCAATTGATGCTCTTGCCATCCACTTTGAAACTCTGAGCCCGAACTAGAAACCATGACTGGGATAAACAACAAGGTCAGTAGATTTACAGACAATAAGGAAAGTAGTAGACTTCCTGCAAAACTAGAATCCTAGTTCATGATTGATAATACCAGCAATCAAATTCATTCGTAATCCGAAGCGTTTACGATGATTTCGATAGGTTGTTGAAAACATTTTAAACGTTTTTACTTTGGCAAAGATGTTCTCAACCTTGCTTCTCTCCTTAGATAGCGCATGGTTATAGGCTTTATCTTCAACTGTTAGCGGCTTGAGTTTGCTGGATTTACGTGGAGTTTGTGCTTGAGGATATATCTTCATGAGCCCTTGATAATCACTGTCAGCCAAGATTTTACCAGCTTGTCCGATATTTCTGCAACTCATTTTGAACAACTTCATATCATGACTATAGTTCACAGCGATATCCAAAGAAACAATTCTCCCTTGACTTGTGACAATCGCTTGAGCCTTCATAGCGTGAAATTTCTTTTTACCAGAATAATTCGCTAATTGTTTTTTAGGGCGATTGATTTTTACTTCCGTCACATCAATCATTATCGTGTCCTCAAAGCTGAGAGGAGTTCTTGAAATCGTAACACCACTTTGAACAAGAGTTACTTCAACCCATTGGCTCCGACGGATTAAGTTGCTTTCGTGAATACCAAAATCAGCCGCAATTTCTTCATAAGTGCGGTATTCTCGCACATATAGAAAGCGTTATCAATTTATTTATCTCATTTTTCAGAAAATTCTTTTATTTCTGTAAAGTCTACGATACTCGATGTGTTTTTATATAATGATAGAGTCTGAGAATCACTGTTCCGCTAGCCATTCCAATAGAGATTACCAAAGCCAACATGACAACCAAGGTCGCACTTGCCAGTGCTTTATTATAGTCCCCTGTCACAAAAAAGGCAGTTGTTCGGTAGGAGAGATAACCTGGAACCAGCGGTGCCAAAATGGCCAAGATAAAGACCACAGCAGGTGTCTTATAAAGAATACTTAAAATCTGGCTGACACAAGAACCAATAATGGCTGCAATGAAGGTAGCTACAATGACATTGGTCGGTTCCTTGAGCAAGAGATAGATTAGCCAGACAGTCATGCCCAAAATCCCTCCAGGTAAGAGCATAGACCGTTGCACATTGAGTACGATTAAAAAAGTGATAATGGCAAGAAAACTTGCTACTGCTTGTAATAAAAAGGTTGTTAGTGTCATATTAGTTCATCAATACCAAGGCGACAGAAGTTCCTGCCCCTAAAGCGAGGGTAATGAGCAGGGATTCAAACATCTTACTCATACCAGAGTTTATGTGGTTGGTCATAATATCACGGACCGCATTGGTCAAGGCAATACCTGGTACAAACGGCATGACCGCACCAGCTATAATCAAATCTGCCGTTGAAGGAAAACCTGTGTAGCGAGCCCAAAACTGGGCAATTATCCCAAAGACAAAGGCTCCAGCAAAGGCTGTCACAAAGGGAATTCGGATAAATTTTTCCACATAGAGGGAAAAGGCAAAACCAAATAAGGTCGCCACTCCTGCCCCAAGTGCGTCGTAGATATTTCCGCTAAACATAACTGAAAAGAAAGGAGCACTAAAGGTCGCAGCCAGAGTTACCTGCAACTTAGTATAGGGAAGGGGTTTGGCTTGCAAGGCCGTCAATTGCTTAAAGGCTGTTTCTAAGTCAATCTGCCCCCCAACTAGCTGACGAGAAATCTGGTTCACATCGCAGACTTTTTCGATGTTATAAGAAGAGGAGGTCACGCGCTTCATGCGCGAAATATTGGTATTTTCAATAGAGAAAAAGATAGCGGCAGGCATGGCAAGGACATTGCAATCCACAATCCCCTGCGAATGCGCGATTCGAATCATGGTATCTTCTACACGATGGATTTCTGAGCCACTTTTAAGGAGAATAGTCCCCGCTAGCATAATCACATCAATGACGGCATTTAATTCTTTTGATTCTTCCATGCTTTCCTCCTTTTATCAACTCCCTCTATTCTATCACAAATCCGGACTCAAAAAAAATCTTTGCCATGAAATCATGACAAAGATTGATTACTCATTTTGATTATCCATCTGCTTTTAAGGAGTAGCTGAAGTTGTTTTAGGTTTGTAGATTGAAATCTTGACTCTAGTCTTATTTAGGTCTACCTTTTCACCTGCTCTAGGACTTTGTTCAACAACCATGCCTTCTACACTACCTGCAGGCGCTGTCGTCACTTCTACAACTTCTATATTAGCTTCCTTAATCCCAACAATTTGAATCAAATTGTTCTTAGTAAACTCCAAGCTGGAACCAATGTAACTCGGCATGGCAACACTTGTAACTTTTTTAGCTACTGTCAAGACAATTTGAGTAGGTTTACTCACATCATAAGTCGTTCCGGCACCTGGACTTTGTTTCATAATCGTTCCTGGTTCGCTTTCGCTGGACTCTTCTTCCTCTATCTTAATCAAATTCTCAGGAACCTTCTTCTGCTTGAGTTCTGAGATTACTTCTGTAGAGTTCCGTCCAATATAGTTCCCTAATTGAATCGTCGTAGCTTTTTTAGCTACTGTCAAAACAATTTGAGTTGCCTTGCTCAAGTCATAGGTCGTACCTTCTGGTAGACTTTGCTTCAGGACCGTTCCAGCCTCACTCTCATTGGACTCTTCTTCCTCAATTTTAATCAAATTATCTGGAACTTTTTTCTCTTTTAATTCCGCGATAACATCAGAAGATTTCCGGCCGACATAATTACTAATTTGGAAGGATTGTTTGCCTGATGAGACAACCAGATTGATTTTCGTTCCTTCTTTTCGACCAGTTCCAGCGCCAGGATCTGTACGGATAATCCGCCCTTCTTCCACCTTTTCACTAGCCTCTGTCTTCTCCTCACCAATCTCAAAATTGGCTTTTTTGAGCGTTGCCTTGGCCTCTGCAACTGTCTGACCTGCCACATCCGGAATGGCAATGGTTGCAGGAGTTCTGGATAAGATCCAAATAAGAGAAGCTGCCACCAATACAAGGCTGGCCAACAAAATCAGGTAACGCATCTTAAATCTATGTTTTTTCGGTGCTTGTGGTTGGTAAGTTTCCTCTGTCACAGCCTGGCTTGGGTTTTTGATTGATTTGTGTTCTGTCTGCGCTTGAACCTTAGGAATAGATGTCAAGGTACTCTGAGAAACCTTCGGCAAGGTCTTGGTATCTGCCTTGCTCGTTTCATCAAAGATTAACTTACTTTCATTTCTACGATTGTAGGACAAGCTACTAGACAAGTCCACATACATCTCTGAAACCGATCGGTAGCGATTGGTCAACTTTTTAGCAGTTGCCTTGATAATAACATTTTCTAAAGCCTGAGGTACAGATGGATTTTCTGCAATAACGGACGGCAGGGGTTTCTGGAAATGCTGGAGGGCAATGGTCACCGCGCTATCCCCGTCATAAGGGATATGGCCTGTCAACATCTCATAGAAAATAATCCCCATGGCATAGATATCACTCTGCACAGTCGCCTTAGAACCACGCGCCTGCTCTGGTGACAAGTAATGAACTGAGCCCAACATCGAGTTAGTCTGGGTCAGACTTGTCTCTGCAAAGGCTACAGCAATCCCAAAGTCTGTGACCTTGGCAGTCCCATCTGGTGTCAAAAGGATATTTTGAGGTTTCAAGTCCCTGTGAACAATTCCTCGAGTATGGGCCAAGCGCATAGCCAAGAGAATTTGTCCCATGATACGGACGGCTTCTTCATTAGAAAGAGGATAATGTTCCTTGATATAGCGTTTGAGGTCTAGTCCAGCAACATACTCCATTGCAAGATACTGTTGACCGTCTTCCTCACCAATATCTGTTATCCGAACGATATGAGGATGGTCTAGATCTGCCATAGCTCTCGCTTCACGCTGAAAACGAGCTACAGCTATCGGGTCCGTCTGGTAGTTGGTCCTCAGAACCTTCACTGCCACTTCTTCCCCATCTAAGATTAAGTCTTTGGCTAGGTAAACATCCGCCATGCCTCCTCGACCAATCTGTTTGACAATCCGATAGCGTCCGGCAAAAATCTTGCCGATTTGGATCATTCTTCATCCTCCTCGTTCATAGAAACAAGGGCAACCGTAATGTTGTCTAAACCTCCTGCATTGTTAGCAAAACGAACAAGTGTCTCCGTTTTATCTGCTAAAGGAATATCACTGGTTACAATATCACGAATCTCACTGCCTGAAATCATGTTGGTCAAGCCGTCACTATTGAGCAAGAGATAGTCACCTGACTCAAGGATAACTGTCCCAAAATCAGGCTGAATTTCATCTTTTTGCCCAATAGACTGGGTGATAATATTTTTTTGCGGATGAGCTTCTGCCTCTTCTGGTGTCAATTGACCAGCCTTGAGCAATTCATTAACCAAGGAATGATCGCTCGTCAACTGATGGTATTCTTCTCCACGAATCAAGCCGATACGCGAATCACCAATATGAGCATAGATAGCCTGATTATCAATAATAGCAAGGACTTCCAAAGTAGTTCCCATGCCTCTGTAAGCTTCATCCTGACCAAGCTGGTGAATCTTTTGATTTTCAATTTCTAGGTAATGGGCGAACCATTCACGCACTTCATTGACTGTATCGATCTGGGTATCAACCCAAGCTACACCCAGGTCTGTGACCGCCATTTCACTAGCGATATTCCCTGCACGATGACCTCCCATCCCATCAGCTAAAATAATCATGGTACGTCCAGCTCTATTGACATAGTGGTTGACATAGTCTTGGTTATTTGTTCGTTTCTGACCAACATCTGTTAATAATGAAATTTCCATGTGTCAGTTCCTTCCTAATCCGATATCTTGCGAAATTGACTGATGAAGAATCCATCACTTCCATACAATTCAGGTGTAATGAGGATACAGCCGTCTTTCATGATATCCTTACATTCATGTTCTAGTTTTACCTGCTCGAACTCGGGATGACTCTCTAAAAAGGCCTTAACGACTTGAAAATTCTCCTCTGAGACGATAGTGCAGGTGCTATAAGTTATTATACCACCTTTGCCTAGTATTTGACAAACACTACCTAATATTTCTAACTGAATTTCCTGCAAGGACGCGAAATCTGCCGTTTCTTTATTGTATTTGATATCTGGTTTTCGGCGCAAAAGACCGATTCCTGAACAAGGAGCATCCACCAAAATCTTATCAAAGGAATCCTGGTCAAAAAACTCATGCACCTTTCTGGCATCCAATTTTTGAGTTTGAACCCGATCTTCAACTCCCAGACGTTGGGCATTTTCTTGAATTAAATCCAACTTGTGGTCGTACAAGTCCAGAGCAGTAACCTGACCTGTCGTAAGATAAGAGGCTATATGGGCTGTTTTCCCACCTGGAGCCGCACAGGCATCAAGCACTCGCTCATCACCTTGTAAATCAAGCGTCGGAGCAACCAGCTGACTGGACTCGTCTTGGATGGTAATGGCTCCATCCGCAAACAAATTATGCCCTGCAAAATGCCCCTGCTCCTTAACCAGACCAGTGGTTGCTAAAAGGGAATCATTCGCCTCCAACAAGGCTTGGATTTCCTCTTTTCGACTTAGGTCTGTTACACGAATACTGGCTTTGTTTCGCACTAACAGGCTTTCAAAGATGGCTTTTGCTCTCTCCTCTCCGTATTCTTCCTTGAGTTTGGCAACTAGCCAAACTGGGAGAGAATAGGCAATGGAGTCACGCTTGTTTTTTCGCTTGATGCTAGCAATATCTGGCCAGCCTTCACGCAAGATACGGCGAAGGAGGGCATTGACCAATTTTTCACTGCCTTTTTTACGAAGTTTGGCCAATTCCACTGCTTCATTGACCACAGCATGATCTGGAATCTTGTCCAAATAGCGGAGTTGGTAGGCACTCATGAGAAGAAGGACATAGAGCCAGCTGTCTAACTGGTCTCTGTCTTCGATAAAGTGGGATAGGTACCATTCCAGAGTCAGTTTACGGGCTACCGTTCCATAGACCAGCTCGGTCACTAAGCCCTTGTCTGCTGCCAAAAGTTGACTCCCCTTTAGATGCTTATTTAAGGCGATATTTGAGTATGCTTGGTTCACAAAAACATCCTCTAGCACTGCTAGAGCTAAACTTCTAGCCGTTTCTACTTTAGTCACCAAATCGTTCTCCTACAGTCAATGTACGTCCAACTCCGTTGAGGAAGGAAGCAATGTCCATCTTAGGCTTACCAGCTGGCTGCACTTGTTTGAGGGATAGAGCCCCTTCAGCCGTTGCGACAATCAATTCTTTCTTGCCGATAGAGAGAATCTCACCTGGATTTCCCTGACCTTCTACTGGTAGGGCTTCATAAATCTTAAAGCGGTCGCCCTTAAGGAAAGCATGGGCAACAGGCCAGGGGTTCATTCCACGAATTTGGTTAAAGAGTTGACGATTGGTTTTGTTCCAGTCCAGTTTTTCTTCCTCTGGCTTTATATTTGGAGAGAAGGTAACCTGACTCGTATCCTGCGGTTCAGGTTTGATATCACCAGCAATATAGGCAGGCAGAGTGTCCAAAAGCAAATCACGACCAACTAGCGCCAATTTTTCAAACAAGGTGCCAACATTGTCCTCATCTGTGATCGGAATGCTGCGACGAGAAATCATATCTCCTGCATCCATTTCCTTAACCATTTCCATGATGGTCACACCAGCTTCCTCATCCCCTTGAATCAAGGCATAATGGATAGGCGCACCACCACGGTGTCTAGGAAGGAGGGAGGCATGAACGTTGACAGCAAAGTCCATGCTATCAAGGAGTTTGCTTGGGAGAAACTGCCCAAAAGCAGCAGTCACAATTCCATCTGCTCCTAGCTTCATAAGTTCTTCCATCTCTGGACTTCCAGATAATTTTTCAGGTTGGTAGATAGATAGTCCTGCTTCCTTGGCAGCCTGCTTGACTGGGGTTTCTTGGATAACTTTTTTACGACCAACAGCACGGTCTGGCTGGGTCACAACGGCTAGAATTTCGTAACGGTCATCTGTCAAAAGTCCTTTTAAGACTGTTGCTGAAAAGTCGGGGGTCCCCATAAAGATTAGTTTTGTCATATCTTCTCCTTCTTATAAAAATTGCTGCGGCTCATGGTCAATGCTGAGACGGAGCTCACTATTTTCCCGTTCTTGAGTCAAGGCCAAGACCTGGTTGAGGGTCGGCCCCAGCTCATCTTCTAAACGGTATTTAATTAAAATCTGGTAATGATAGAGGTTGTGGGTACGGGCAATCGGTTTTGGCGTTGGCCCCAGAATGGGACTGGTCTCTGACAAGCCTGACCGCAAAATGTTCATGACTTCATAGGCACGTTTGAAAACCTCTTCTTCTTTCTTGTGAGAAAGGGTAATACCAATCGTGAAATAGTAAGGTGGATAGCCGAGTTGTCGTCTGATTCCCATTTCATAGGCATAAAAGCCTTCGTAATCTTGATCCTTGGCAAATCGAATAGCATAGTGCTGCGAATTGTAGGACTGTATCAAGACTTGACCTGCTTTTTCAGCCCGACCTGCTCGACCTGCCACCTGAGTCAAGAGCTGGAAGGTTCTCTCAGAAGAACGGAAATCAGGCAGATTCAAGGCCGTATCCGCATTTAGAACTCCGACTAGGGTAACATTGGGAAAATCCAAACCCTTTGCAATCATCTGAGTACCAAGTAAAATATCCGCTTCCCCTCGCCCAAACTGGTCAAGCAAGGCTTGGTGACTGCCTTTCTTTCGAGTCGTATCCACATCCATCCTCAAAATGCGAGCTTGGGGAAAGAGTTCTGCTAGCTCATCATAAGCCTTCTGAGTTCCCGTCCCATAGTAACGAATACTGCGGCTCTTACAGTTAGGACAGACCTGAGGAATATCCTTCGAGAAACCACAATAATGGCAGTTCATAGTCTTGGTATCCATATGCAAGGTCAGAGAAATATCGCAGTTGGGACAAGTATCCACCGTCCCACACTCCCGACACATGACAAAGCTAGAATAACCACGGCGATTGAGCATGAGAACCACCTGCTCTTTTTTAACCAGACGGTCTTGGATAGCCTCTAGCAAAGGAGGCGTAAAGTTTGACGTCTCATTTTGTCCGATATAGTCTCGAAAGTCAATCACTTGAACCTCAGGGATTGTAGCCAAAGGATTGGCACGTTGGGTTAGACGTAAGTGTTGATAGACGCCTTTGCCAGCACGTGCCCGGCTCTCTAAGCTCGGCGTTGCAGATCCAAGTACCAGAGTTGCTTGATTATACTGAGCCCGTAAAATAGCTACCTCTCTGGCATGGTAACGGGGATTGCTGTCCTGCTTATAAGCCGCTTCATGCTCTTCATCAATAATCATGACACCCAGATTTTTCAGAGGAGCAAAGATAGCAGATCTGGCACCAACAACAACTTGGGCATCGCCACGCTCCACCTTGCGCCATTCATCATACTTTTCACCATTGGATAATCCTGAGTGAAGAATGGCTACCTTGTCCCCAAAACGTGCTATAAAACGCTCGGTCATCTGAGGAGTCAAGGAAATCTCAGGTACCAGCAAAATAGCTGTCTTGCCCTTATCCAGGGCACCTTGGATAATCTGCAAGTAAACCTCGGTCTTCCCACTTCCTGTAATCCCTTGAAGTAGAAAGGGAGGTTGAGAACTGCCAATAGAACTCACAACCGCATCACGCGCCTGTCTTTGTTCTGGATTTAACTCCAAAGGTCTACTTGCTTCAATTCCTTCAAAATAAGCAGCCGAGCGTTGAACTTCCTTTTGGACTATGGTAACAGCACCTTGATCCACAAAGAAGTTGACTTGCTCTCGCGAGTAGGACTCTAACAAGCTAGCCAAGGAAGCGCTCTCTGGATGAGACAGCAGATAATCTCTCAGTTCCAACTTTTTCTTGGCACGTGTAGAAATCTCAACACCTTCTAATTGGGCATGGTCAACCTCATACCAAGACTGGGTCTTGACCTTCTTTTGATCGACTGCCTGATATTCCAGACCAAGCAGGCCTTTTCTAGTCAAACGCATCATTTCAGCTTGCTTGGCAAGGTCTAGTGAAGAAAAGGCTAGCGAATCTTCTGAACCAAACAGGCGCACTCGTTCTTCCTGACTCAAGCCTTCCAGAGGATAGAGAATCTTGTCATAGCTAGAATTCAGAAACCCTGGAAGCATGGCCTTGAGGATAGAGATTTTGTAGGAGAAGACAGATTTGCGTAACTCCTCAGCCAGCCAGAGTTGTTCTGGCGTGAGAACAGGAGAAAAATCCAGCACCTCTGCAATATCTTTTAAATCTTGCTCCATCTCTTCTCCATCTGATTGGGACTTCAAACCAAGAACAATCCCTTGAATCAGGCGATTACCCTTACCAAAAGGCACATGAACCCGCATCCCAACTTCCAGCATTCCCTCAAATTCCTCCGGAATCCTGTAACTATAGGGCTGGTCCGTCTGCATCAAGGGCACATCTACGATAATCTTAGCTAGGGCCATCTTCTCACCTCCTCCTTGTCAGCACATTCTTGCAATAGAAAAAATAAGATTGAGTCCCCCCAACCTTAAATTTTTTCACCATCTTCTTTTTCTTTAGCAATTTGCTCTTTGATTTTCTTTTCTTCTTCTTCTTTGCGGCGTTTTTCTTCTTCGATACGGCGACGCACTGCTTCACGTTTTCCTTCTGGATCTGGGTGAATTGTAACGTTTCCTGATTCGATTTCTTCTAAAGCGCGAAGAGTTGATTTTTCAGACTTGAAACCTTGAGTTGCTGGGGCACCTGCTTCCAATTCGTGGGCACGTTTTGCTTCCAAGATTACGAGTGAATATTTTGAAGGAACCTTGTCGAGCAAGGTATCAATAGAGGGTTTTAACATCATTTGCTTGTACCTATTTTCTAAATTTTATCGGGTAGTTGGAGATTTTGGTAACATCTCCTGATAGTGACCAATGACACGATCCACACAGAAGTGTTCTGCTTCAATCACACATTTGACACGTTCAGCAGCTAGGGGCACCTGATCGTTGACAATCGCATAATCATACTCACGCATGAGGGCAATTTCTTCCTTGGCCTTTTCGATTCGTTGGGCAATCACTTCTGCACTATCTGTTCCACGACCTACCAAGCGATCTTGCAATTCATCCAAATCTGGTGGTGTCAGGAAGATAAAGACAGCATCTGGAACCTTTTTCTTGACCTGAAGAGCACCCTGAACTTCAATTTCAAGGAAAACATCGATTCCCTTGTCCAAGGTTTCATTGACATAGGTCAGAGGAGTTCCATAGTAGTTACCGACATATTCTGCGTATTCCAACATCTGTCCTTGACGAATCAGCTCTTCAAATTCTTCACGAGTACGGAAGAAATAGTCAACACCGTCCACTTCTCCAGGACGTTGTGCGCGTGTCGTCATCGATACAGAATATTGAAATTGGTTTTCAGAACTCTCAAAAATCTCTCTTCTAACCGTTCCTTTTCCAACCCCTGAAGGACCAGAAAAAACGATTAGTAAGCCTCGGTCTGCCATTGTGTCTCCTTTTAGTCAATCTGTGAAATAACATTTCTCTAGAATAATGGCAAAAAGCCAGATTATCCTTTACAGTCTTTCTATCTAGTGTAACAAAAAAGCAGTAATTTTTCAACTGCTCTTTCTTATTTATTTAGCATAATCTACTGCACGAAGCTCGCGAATCACGGTTACCTTGATATTTCCTGGATAATCGAGATTGTTTTCAATTTTCTTACGAACTTTGTGAGCCAAGATTGTGACTTTGTCGTCCTTGATTTTTCCTGGATTGACCATGATACGAATTTCACGTCCTGCTTGGAGGGCAAAGCTAGTTTGCACTCCTTCAAAGCCGTTAGCAATTTCTTCCAAATCATGGAGACGCTTGATGTAGCTTTCAAGAGACTCACTACGAGCACCTGGACGGGCTGCGCTCAAGGCATCTGCTGCAGCGACGATAACTGCTATCACGCTCTCAGCTTCAACATCTCCGTGGTGACTAGCAATCGTATTCACCACAACTGGGGGTTCCTTGTACTTACGGGCCAATTCCATACCGATTTCAACGTGGCTACCTTCAACCTCATGGTCAATGGCTTTCCCGATATCGTGAAGGAATCCAGCACGACGGGCAAGAGCCGCATTTTCACCAAGTTCGCTCGCCATGATACCAGCCAACTTAGCAACCTCAATCGAATGGCGCAAAACATTTTGTCCATATGAAGTACGGAACTGCAAACGTCCCATAATCTTCATCAAGTCTGGATGAAGGTTTGGCGCACCAATTTCATAGGCAGCAGCCTCACCGTATTCACGAATCTTATTGTCAATCTCTTGACGGTTTTTCTCAACCAACTCTTCGATACGAGCTGGATGTATACGACCATCTTTGAGCAACATTTCCATAGTCATACGGGCAATCTCACGACGAATCGGATCAAATCCTGACAAGGTCACCACTTCTGGTGTATCGTCGATAATCACATCGACCCCTGTCAAACTTTCAAAGGTACGAATGTTACGACCTTCACGACCAATAATGCGTCCCTTCATAGTATCGTCTGGCAGATGAACTGTTGAGTTTGTTGACTCCGCTACATATTCACCAGCGATACGTTGCATAGCTTGAACCAAGATGTCCTTGGCCATTTTGTCAGAACGTTCCTTGACCTCTTGCTCAGCTTCGCGAATGCGACTGGCAATCTCCCTGGTCAAGTTTTCCTCTGTCTGAGCCAAGATAATATCTCGTGCTTCTGCCTGAGACAGAGCACCAATACGCTCTAGTTCTGCTTCTTTTTGTCTTTCGACTTCCTCTAATTGCTCTTCACGCGCATCAAGGTTTTTCGCTCTATCAGAAATACTTTGTTCTTTTTGTTCAAGTGTTTGTTCTTTACTCGTCAAATTGTCGTCCTTACGGTCAAGGCTAGTAGCTCTCTCTGTCAAACGACTTTCGATTTGTTTGAGTTCTTGACGTTCTGATTTGAATTCAGCGTCCACTTCTTCACGGTATTTTCTGGCTTCTTCTTTGGCCTCCAATAGTGCTTCTTTTTTAAGAGACTTGCTTTCACGTTTGGCTTCATTAACAAGTAAATCCGCTTCACGCTCAGCTTGTCCACGTAAATTAGTTGCTTCTTGTTCAGCATTTAAAAGCATCAACTCTGCAGCTTCCTGAGATGATTTCATCTTAGCTGAGATGCTGACATATCCAATGACTAAACCAATGATGACGGCAAAAACAGCAATCGCAAGCGACATGATTTCCATGTTTTTACCTCATTTTATTGTTATTCCGAATGACATACATTCTTTTACATTCTACCATAAAAAAGTGATTTTCACAAACCTAAAATAGAATATGTTTTGAGGAAATTAGTCTGAATTTTAGGATTACACTTCCTTGGTTTTTTAAGGAGATAAGTCAGTGCCGCTATCAAAAAGTTCCACCGAATTTCTACCGCTATGGATTTTCTATTGTTGTGCCAAATAGTGTTCCACTAGATTCAAACATTTTGCTTTCAAGTCTTTGAAAATTCACTTTAGGAAATCACAGCTTATCTTCAAGATCAAATTTGTCATAAATTAACTTTTTTTATTTAGTTGTATCAATTTATTTCTTAAGTATTAATTTATCCTCATCGAAAGCTTTTAAAATATACTCATTAATCAATTTATTATCTTCTTCATTTTTTGAAAAATAAGTTTTAATATTATTGGGAGTTCTATGTTCTAGTAGACGATGGATAACATCATCACTTCTATCATGGAACCAGGTCCAATCTACTTCAGGATAAAGTCCTCGAATATCTTCTTCAATATCTTTTAAAATCTCAAAATCAGAAAAATATCCTTTTCTACTTAAGTTGTATAAATCTGATACAGACTTTTCTCTTGGGTCTGGGAAAGTTTTAACCCCCTCAACTCTTTTATCATTAATTCTTTTAATCAAATAATGGTAGATTTTATTTTGTATCTGAGGAAAATCATAGACATTATAACTCATCAAATCAATTACTTTATGGTAAATAATATTTTCTGATTCTTCATAAACTTTTAGAGTATCTAGAATGTCATCTTTAATATCCTTTTCGAAATACTTAAATAAGTGGCATATCAAGTCAGAATATTCTATGATATTTTTTATATCATCATTTTTATATTTTATTCTTAAAATATCTGTATTAAATTTTTCGAGTACTATTATTGCAGTTTCCTGATCAGTTGAGCAGTATTCTAGTAACTGTGAATAGAGTGGATACACTGAATTATATAAAGAAAAATTTTTCTCCAAAATTTCATTTAAATGTTTATTTACAATCCCAATTATCTTAGATTTCAATGAATCTTTATCAATAACATCCATATTATCGAGGACAATTTTAATAATTCTCCTAAATTCCTCGCTCCAATTATAATACAGTGTTTGATTATTTAAAATTTCTATTACTTTTTCTATGTCAATATCATCAACAAGAGGAAGAAAAATTAGCATATTTTTAAGCTCTCGAAGATTTTCATCTTCAGTAATTTCAAGTCTTTCTTGAAGATAAGTAATTCGATTCAACAAGTAGTCTTTCGCTTCCTCAGTAACTTTTATTTTACCAAATGAATAGTTTCTAAAATATAAATTTACAACCTTAAAATCTATATTCGGAAGAATTAATTGAACATCATCCAAATCAAGATTTTTAAGCCAAGAAGATGTTCTATCGAAAATACTTGAGTCAGGATTTACATATGAATTATCATAACTGAGTAATAATATTTCTAAATATCTATTAATGATTGATTTATAAATCTTATAATGTTCAACACATAAACAATTTAATTTTAAAAAGTTATAAAGATTTTTTACTGTAAACTCCGCATTAAATAGATGATTATTAGCAGACCATCCTCCTCTTCTATAGCTTTCATGCTCTTCACGAATTTCATCAAATAATTCATTAATAGTTTCTAATTTTCTATATAAAAAATTGAAGTTAAGGATTGAATCTCTAAAAAATTCTATAATCTTTTTCTCATCTCCTGTAACCGAGTTAATAATTTGTTCTGTTAATTCGCTTAATTCTCCATCATAAAGTGGCTCTGCATAACTAGGTGTTTTTTCGTATCTATCAATTATTTGAATTTGCTGAAAATTAAATTCACAAACTAAGAAATTAAAATAGTCTTTCTGACGAAATGCTATATTAGCTAGTTCTCTAAATTTTGCTTTTGCTAAAGAATATTGTTTTTCTTCATACAACTTAAAAGCCTTACTTAAGAATCGATTCCCCTTTAAATCCCTAGGCTCACCAATCTCCATATCTAGAAAGCGATTTAATAAAGATTTTTTAGATACCATAATTCGTAATTCTTCATGACCATCAATTTCAAATCTTAATTGATCATTTCCAAACCAGCAATACTCATCATCCCAGTTTAAAGCCCTTTTCTTTAAATCAGAATATCTAGAAAAATCTTTCGCATCAATAAAACTAAGTCTATCTAAAAAAGCCAGTTGATTCCATAAATCATCAGCATTATTTACATCTTGACTTCGGTTTTCTGATAGAACCTCTAAAAAATCTTTTGTCCTGCAATACAATTTGTTCTGTTTTTCTGATGTCTCCTGACCTAGATTCTCTTCATTAGAGATAATGAAAATTCCTTGCTTCTTATAATACTCTCGAATGATCATAGACGGTTCCTCGGGAGTATAAAAATAAGCATTTTTAGCATCCAATTTAAATGTATTTTGAATCATTCTAAAAATTGAATTAAAAGTCGAATCACTTAGAGAATACCCCACAAACAATAGAGTATGATTCATTATCAATGACTGGATTAAAGTAGAAATCATTGGGAAGTTCAAATGATAGTCTAAATAATCATCTTCTTTCAAAACAATATTTTTCTTACTGAAGTCACCATGCATTTTAATCAAGTATCTTTCCGAACTCGTATAAGGGATGTCTTTATCCTCAGCGACTACATTGTACTTTAACAAGCCACTTTCAAATTGACTCTCCAGAAGTGAATCATAGTTTGTCGTAATAATATGTTTTGGTGCAATTTTTTCTATTAATTTATGTAACTCATTTGGTTTACTCAATCCCTTCTTAAAGAAAATTTCTTCTATCTTCTTTGTGTACTGATTTTTCCCAAAAGTATCATAATAATACTGAGCAATTCTCAGTGGACTATCTGTTCTTTCTTCTGGTATGTTCAATTCTTTTTTTAATGATTGAATCAATTCTCCCCAAGTTGGTAGATTAGAATTAGCTGATATTCCTGCACCAACAAACAAAACTAAGGAATTTTCTTTAATAGAATTCTTTATTTGAGTTATAGATAAATTATAATTTTCTTCCATATTTTAACTATCCTACATTAGCTTGTACTACATAAATACAAATTATCCTTATAAATCTTCTTTTTTATTACATAATCTTAAACAAAAGTTTATCATGGTTTATAAATATAAAAATTTATTTGTCTTTTATATTCAATTTATGATTTTTAATATAACCAGTTCTCTTCATTATACCACAAAATAACAAGCATAAAGCGGATTCAAAGATAAAGATTAAGGTTCATATACTAATTTTCTTTATTGACTTTTTGTCTTCTGTATTAGGGAGTTTATCATTTTCCAAAAACTTTATCTTCAATTTGTTATCTAAAATTTCTACAATAAAAAAGCCTACCTTTCAGTAGACTTAGTTTGTTTCTATTCTAATCGGCACTCTTCCAAAATTTTGCTCTGCTATACTTGGATTTCCTAGTTGGTAAATCTGGTCTGCTTTTTGGGTCATAGCATCCCAAGGTTCTTTGCCAATTCGGCTGACTAGACTGACCTGACCTTTCAAAGACTTGAGATGTTGCCTGCCTTTTTCAGTAAATCCAAGGACATGAATGGCTTCTGGCAAGACATTTTCTCTAGCCTGCACCAAGATATAGGACAAGAGGCGTCTAACACGCGCCTTGGTGTAACGTTTGGTAGTCACTAACTCGACCAATTCTTCCACAGACTGGGCTGTTTTAATAGCTTCTTTAATGCGCACAGCCATTTCTTGATTGACCTGATAGATGGTGGTTAGGTCGGGATTTGACAAGATTTGATAGCGGAGCAAGGGAAAATAGTCTTCCCAGATCACCTTACTGGCCTGCTCAAATAGGGCAACAGAAGGCATAAAGCGTTCTAAGAAATCTTGGTCCTTCTGATGTTGACGGAGGGCTGTCGCCGAGGCAAAGTCCACATCTTTATTCACAGAATGGTAACCTGCCCCCTGACGCTGAATCGGATGCAGCTTGATATTTCGTCCTGCAACCGCCTTGGCATAGGCCAGAGCAAGAACATGATTGGGGGTATTACCTGAAAAATCAAGACCAGCAAATTCCTTCCACATAGCTTGGGTTTTCTGGGGATAGGAAAGGGAATCAGGCAGATTTTCCACAAATTTCTCCATCTCAGCACCTTTCTCTGTGTATAAGTCAGCAATTTTCTGATAATCTCGAACTTCCTCTGTCCCAAAAACTAGACTATCAATGCCCAAGCGATCCAAGATATCCATAGCTCCTTGACCAAAGAAATCAGCTGCCTGAACACTGACTAAAAAGGGCAATTCCACTACCAAGTCTGCGCCATTTTCCAGCGCCATCTGGGTCCTTGTCCACTTATCCACAATAGCAGGCTCTCCACGCTGCATGAAATTCCCTGACATGGCAACAATTTTCAGTCCCTCTGCCTGATCCAGCAGGTATTTATGGCCATTATGAAAAGGATTGAACTCCGCGATAATACCTGTTATGGTCATGCTAATCTCCTACTTCTGCGCCACAAAAAACCAACGGGTGCTAGTTTCTGTTGGCTCCTTATCCTCAAAGTCTGCATAGAGTTTGAAGGACTTGAATCCAGCCTGTTCCAGCAAGATCTCATAGGTCAAGATCTCATAGGTCCTCTCCTCATGTACTTCATCGTGGCGACTAAAGGAACCATCAGCCTCCTTGATAAAGAAAGTCAGCTCATGGACGATGGAGTGAGGAACTTCGTCCTCATATGTATCCCAAAGCATGGCAAAATCTTCCGCATTTTCATGGTAGGAATAGCCAGGGAATACTTCATCTGTCTGGTAGGTCGAGTGCACGTCAAAGATGAAAACTCCCTCTTCATTCAGCGCATTGTACACGTCCTTAAAGACGTCCCCTACTTCCACCTCATCCTGCATATAGCAGATAGAGTCCGAATAACACGTGACAAAATCGTATTTCCCTGCCTTGGACAAATTCAGCATATTACCTTCTATAAAAGCAATCTTTTGCTTGGCTGAAGTTGCTCTCTTCTCCGCAATCTTCAACATATCCGCACTCAAGTCAAGTCCAGTCACATCAAAACCAGCCTGAGAGAAGCGCACTGATTGAATTCCTGTCCCACAAGCCAATTCCAAGAGTTTCTTTCTCTCCTTGGTCTTAGGCAAATGACGCAGAGAAAAATTCGTCCATTTGTCGTATAAACTATCGTCCATGACCGCATCATAGACCGCCGCAAAGGTTTCATAAGTCGCCATAATCATGATACTAAGAGCTCCATGGTAAACACCACTAGCCCTTTACCTTTCTATCAATTTTTCTAAAATAAGCAAAGAAACCCAGTTGACTACAACTGAGTTCATCTTCTAAGCAAGAGCTTCTGAAATATCTACTGAATTCGCCTCATGCCATAGCTTCTCTAGATTATAATGGGCACGCATTTCTTCTGAAAAGATATGCACGACAACAGCACCGAGGTCCAGTAAGACCCAGCCTCCAGCTGCATCGCCTTCGACATGGCTACCTTTAAAGCCTGCTTGAGCTACTTTTTCACGGATATTAGCTGCGATAGCGTCCAACTGACGGCTATTCATTGAGCTAGTGATGACAAAGTAGTCCGTCACACTAGTCAAATCTTGTACATCAAGTGCGAGGATATCCTCCGCACGTTTCTCATCAGCCGCTTTCACGACTAGTTCTAGTAATTCTTTTTCGTTCATTTAATCCTCTTTTTAGAAAATATGTTTGTAATCTAGAACATCTGCAAAGCGCTCCTCCCAAATGTCCTCATAAAATTCATTAATCGTTTCTGCTGGAATGTCATCCCCATCAAAGGTTGTGACAGCACCTTCTGGAACAATAAGCTGATAGCCATATTCAAAGGCAACCTTGACAGAGGTATCCACACAATATTCTGTCTGCATACCACATAAAACTAATTTTTCAATCCCCTGCTTATCCAAGTATTCTTTTAAGCCAGTTTCTTTGAAAATACTGTTATATTTCTTCTGAAAGACCTTTTCAGCAGGTTTTCGATTTAAAAGCGCAGATAACTGCCAATCTTCTGATGTTTGAGCTTCAGAGTTCTCAATATGTTGAACATAGATAATTTCAATATTCTTGCTTCTAGCCTGGTTTTGTAAATAAGAAATTTTTTCCAATAGACTTTTTGTCTGGAACCCAGTTTCTACTAAAACATTCTGAACATCAATGATTATAAAAGCCATCTTCATTTAGTTCTCTTTCAAATAGTGCACAAAGGCGTTATAGGTTTCAAGGGTTTGGGGATAGATGGGGAATCCCTGATGAGCTAGATACTCCACGGTACGAGCTGTTTCGTAGGCCACCGCCTTATTGAGCGATAGACTTGCAATCTCACGCGCCACATCTACTCCAGGAAAGGCTCGATTGTGCTCGATATAGTCTGCTACATAGACAACCTTATCTAGGTCTGTCATCTGACCAGCACCGACTGTATGGACTTCAATGGCTCGCAGGATTTCTGAATCATGCAAATCCAAATCTTCCTGAATTTTGTAAATTCCGACCATACCATGCCAGACATTATTACCCCAGTTTTTGAGGTCAGGGTCTAGCTGGTAACGGTCAATCAAAGCTAGAAATTCCTGATCTGACAACTTTTTAGCATAGTCATGAAGAAGACCTGCTAGACTTGCTTTCTCAACATCTACACCAAAGCGCTGAGCTAATTCCATAGCGGCACGCTCCACACCTAGACAATGGGTTAGACGTTTCTCAGGTAGAAGCTCTGCCATTTTTTCCAACAAGGCCTCACGGGAGCAGTTGATATAGTCTTGATAGGACATCAGTAGAGCCCCTCCTTCTCGATGTAGTCTAGCACTGGCTGAGGTAGGAGAAAGTTGGGTTTCCGACCTTGGGCAATGAAGTCCCGCACCATGCTGGACGAGATATCCATGAGCGGTACGTCCACCCAGATAACTGGATAGGAAGTCCCTGCCTTGTAGCGTGGACGCTGAACCCCCACAAACTGAACCATGTCAACCAGTTCATCAATTCGGTACCACTTAGGCAGATAGTCAACCATGTCGGCACCGATGATAAAGTAATAATCCGTATCTGGATTCTTCTCTGTCAAAATCTTCATGGTGTCGTAGGTGTAGGAAATACCCTTGCGCTCCAACTCAATGGTTTCAATGACTAGGCCGTCAATTCCCTCAATTGCCAACTCAAGCATCTTGAGACGATGGTGTTCAGGGATGGTTTCCTTTTTATCAACGTGAGGAGGTTGGTATTCAGGCATGAGAAGAACTTGATCCAGTCCCAACTGTTGCCGTACTTGATCCGCAACAATGAGATGGGCATTGTGAACAGGGTTAAAATTCCCCCCTAAAATCCCAACTTGTTTGCGTTTTTTCTCCTTGATTTCTGGCTCCAACTCTACCTTGGTAAAGGGAGTCAATAGTTCGATTGTCATAGGCTAGTCCCCTTTATTTCTCTATAAAAACAGTTATTTGGAGTTTCGGTCTTAGATTTCTTTGACTTTCTTAGAAATCTTGCGATTTTCTTTCTTGCTAGATTGTTTAAACAAAATCAAGATGCGTCCTATTTTTTGGACTGTATCCACACCGATTTCTTCTTCCAAAATTTCAGCTACTTCGTGGATGTTTTCATCTGTGTTTTGTAAGAGAGTAACCTTGATTAATTCACGCGCATCAAGAGCTTGACGGACGCTGGTTTTGATTTGGTCGTTGAGTCCATTTTTCCCGATTTGGATGATAGGTTTGAGGGTGTGTGCCTGGCTGTTGAGGAAGGCACGTTGTTTTGATGTTAATGACATAATTTCTTTAAAAGAGTTTCTTTTTATACTTTTCTGAAGTGGTGACGGACGTCAGCAAAGTCCTTCGGACTTTCATGACTAAAATTTGAGCCTAAGGTCTCAAATTTTCCGCAGTTGGTACAATCACTTGTACCAACTTACACCACAGCGAAAAGTATTCTCTATGGGGCTCGCCTTGCTCGCCCAAATTCAGACAACCCTTTCCTTTCTGTGCTTAAATAATTGCTTTTCGTGTGACGACGGCGACGCCTTCTGGTGCCCAGACGGCGACTTTTGCTATGCCTGTTACACGAATCCAACCTAGGCCTGAGATGACTAGGTCTGTCTTATCTTTAATGGTAAAGACATGCTGGACTAGCCTTGGGAAATCTTCTTTTTCCTTGCTATTTGGTGGTGTCAGAAGAGTTCCCAGGTGCTTATCGTAGAAAGCACTAGCTCCTTCAAGCTTGCTACGATGGAGTTTGAGTTCATTATCAAAGAAAGCAGTAAATCCTTGCTTTTCTCCTGCTATAAAGTCAAAGCGTCCCAAACCACCTAAAAATAGGGTTTGCTCAGGATTAAGCTGATAGGTCTTAGGCTTGATTTCCTTTTTAGGACTGACATACTTGAGGTTTTTGGCCGTCAAGTAGTGAGCCATCTGGTGGCGGTGGATAATTCCCGGCGTATCGTAAATATAAGATCCGTCGTCAAGCGGAATCTCTATTTTGTCCAAGGTTGTCCCTGGGAAGCATGAAGTAGTGATGACATTCTGATCACCCGTGATTTCTTGGATAATAGCATTGATTAGAGTTGATTTTCCAACGTTGGTCACACCGACCACATAGACATCGCGGCCCTTACGGTAGTGTTCAATCTTGTCAATGACTTCCTTAATGGCATGTTTATTTTGTGCTGAAGTTAGGACCACATCGACTGGACGAAGACCTTCTTCATGGGCACGTTTCATGAGCCACTGGCTAATCTTACCAGACTTAACTGACTTAGGGAGGATATCTTTTTTATTTCCTACCAAGAGGACATCATTGCCCGAGACGAAACGTGGTAAACCTGGGATGACAGAGCCATTAAAATCAAAGATATCAATGACATTGACCACTAAGGCATCACTGTCTCCCACCTCGTGCAAGAGCTTGAGGAAATCATCGTTCGTCAACTGGACATCTGTGATTTCATTGTAGTGGCGGAGACGGAAACAGCGTTGGCAATAGACTTCGCCAGTCTCCAAACCTTTTTCAAGTGCCGACTGGGGGGTAAAACCAAGACCAGCTTTATCTGTCGTCTGAATGGTTGCTCCACAACCAATACAGAGAATTTCTTCCATAGTTAAATTCCTTTTTTATATGTAATCGGTCCGTACTTTTCAGTGATTTTTCTCATAACACGACGCTCACGAGTTCGGTTAATCTGCGTTTTGATTGAGTCATGTTGGACCAAGGGTTTGACTAAAATTGACCGAATCCCTGCACGGTGGGCTGCTCGTATATCTGTCATGAGCTGGTCGCCAACCATGACCACTTCCTTTTTGTCATAGTGGAATTCCTTCATGGCACGGTCAATACCAAATGTGAAGGGCTTCAAGGCCCAGTAAACGTAATCAATCCCAAATTTCTCAACTGCTCGTTGAACGCGTTTTTTGGTGTTATTTGACACTACGATAATGCCAATACCCGCGTCCCGAAGGTCATGTAGCCATTGCTTCATCTCTGGCGTTCCATCAGGGTTGTTCCAAGCAATGAGGGTATTATCCAAATCGACCAAAACAGCCTTGATTCCCTGCGCCTGCAGGCTTGGGACTGTCAGATCATAGACTGCTTCCACAGCAAAATCTGGTATATAATTTTCAATCGCCATTCTGGCTCCTTTTCTTAACTTTTTTTCGCAATTTTCCTTAGTAACAAGGATAAAACAATCCACAAACCTGCACTAGCCAAACTGATATAGAGCCAAGCATGGGGCTCATCTGTTAAAGGTAAGGGAACATTCATTCCGAAAAAGCCTGTCACGACTGCCAAAACAGCTAGCAAGACTGAAATGATAGTCAAGGTTGTCAAATTGTCATTCAGATTATTGTTTAGAATATTGTTGTAAGAGGCTGAAAGCTGCTGTAAAATCTGAGAGATTAGGTCTGTCATGGATACCAGCTGATGAGCCTCAATCATAGCATCATCAAACTGTTCTCTCTCAATCTCATCAAAACTACGATACAAGGCATGACCTTGAATATGCTCTAACAAAATCCGATTTTGTTTGGCAGCTGCCGTCAGATAAACCATACCAGTCTCCAAATCAGACAGGGCAAAGAGGTTTTTCTTGGTAGTTCGCTGGCGCAAGAGGTCATTGACCTCATCCCTACTCTTGTCCATCTGCTCAATGACAGGATAGTAGGCATTGCTGATGATTTCCAGACTGGCAAAGAGAAACTTATAAATCGAAAGCGTGTCATGGCTCTCCAGATAACGAGTCATCTGTTCAATGACATAGGCGTTCTTGGTATTACTAATGGTAATCAGGCGACGATGCTCGACGATAAAGGTCATGGGAAAAGTCTCATAGTAGGCCTTGTCCTTTTTTACGTCTAGGACATTATAGATAAAGGTAACCGTCCCACTTTCACGGTGGTAGTCCATGTGGGCGCGCTCGTTTCTATCCAGTGCGTATTCAATGGTTTCCTTGTCCAAACCGTAAATTTCAGAAAGGTCTTCTAGTTTATTCAACTTTCCTAGGTCTAGGTCTATCCAGGTACAACCATTGCCCAACTGCTTTTCTAAAACCATCTTTTCTCCTTATTAAACTCCCTCTATTGTACCACAAATTACTTAAAATAACAGGTCTAGTCTGTGCGTGAGAAATTGCTAACAACTGTGATATTTCGGTTAGGGACAAAGTGAAGGGCTTGCTCCTCGCTACGCAGCTGTGTCGTACGAATTCCCACACTGACAACCTTACCCGATACAGTAATCGGTCCATTTGTCAGAACGACCTCATCTCCCACATCCAGTTGACGTTCAAAGAGGATGAAAAAGCCATTGATGACATCAGACAGAAAGCCTTGGGCTCCCATACCAATCGCTACCCCAGCAATACCAGCTCCAGCCAGCAAACTAGAAACTGGCAAACCTAAAATAGACAAAATGCAGTAGAGTAAAAAGAAATATAGCGTATAATTAAACACATTTTCTAGTAAACGTGAGATGGTTTTTTGGCGTCCGACATCATGACGAGACATTTTTAGAGAAGGTTTGACAATTCTCTGCACCATGGTATGAAGCATTTTTTTAGCAATATAAAATACAATCAAAAGCAGTAAAAGAGAAATGACCTTGGTTAGAATATTCTCGATAATGGTTGTCACATCTAGCTTTTCAATATAAGCCTGAATAAATTTTTGCATATAAAACTCCTTTATTTCATTATACCATATTTTCATCAGTCTCATTCTCCATAAATATTCAAAAAATAGACAGAAAATTCTTGATTTTGTCTATCATTTATACTATAATCATAATCACTACACAAAAAGGAGATTATTATGAAAAGAATCATTCATGCTTGGAATAAGGCAAGCCTTGTCAAGCGTATCTTGATTGGTATGCTTTGTGGGGAATCCTAGGACTGACCCTTCCTAATCTCTCAGGGATTGGGCTACTCGGGGATTTATTCGTTGGAGGTCTAAAAGCTGTTGCTCCTATCCTAGTCTTTGCCCTCGTTGCCAATGCCCTTTCCCAACATCAAAAGGGACAAGATAGCAATATGAAAACTGTTGTTTTCTTGTATATCCTATGATAGGGACTTTCGCCGCTGCTCTTGTAGCTGTACTAGCAAGTTTCATCGTCCCTATTGAAATTACCCTAAATAGTGCCAATACTGAAATTGCACCACCAGATGGGGTTGGGCAGGTTCTCAGCAACCTCTTGCTCAAACTGGTTGACAGCCCAGTCAACGCCCTGTTTACTGCTAACTATATTGGAATCTTATCTTGGGCAGTCATTTTTGGAATCGCTATGAGAGAAGCCAGTAAAAATAGTAAAGAATTGCTAAAAACTATCGCTGACGTGACTTCTAAAATTGTCGAATGGATCATCAATCTGGCTCCATTTGGAAGCCTTGGTCTTGTTTTTAAAACCATTTCTGACAAGGGAGTCGGAAGCCTTGCCAACTACGGTATTTTATTGGTTCTATTAGTAACGACTATGCTTTTTGTTGCCCTTGTGGTCACCCTTTGATTGCCTTCTTCTTTATGAGACGTAATCCTTACCCTCTAGTTTGGAACTGCCTCCGTGTCAGCGGTGTGACAGCCTTTTTCACTCGTAGTTCTGCGGCTAACATTCCTGTCAACATGAAACTCTGCCATGACCTTGGACTCAACCCAGATACCTATTCTGTTTCTATCCCACTCGGTTCTACTATCAATATGGCTGGAGTAGCGATTACCATTAACGTTTTGACCCTTGCTGCAGTTAACACTCTTGGAATTCCTGTTGACTTTGCCACAGCCTTTGTCCTCAGTGTGGTAGCAGCTATCTCAGCCTGTGGTGCTTCAGGTATTGCCGGAGGTTCCCTCCTTCTTATCCCAGTTGCTTGTAGCCTTTTCGGTATTTCTAACGATATTGCCATACAAGTTGTTGGGGTTGGTTTTGTGATTGGTGTCATCCAAGACTCATGTGAAACAGCCCTTAACTCTTCTACAGATGTCCTCTTTACCGCCGTTGCCGAATACGCAGCAACCCGTAAAAAATAACTCATCAAGGCAAGCCTGCTCATGTCTTGTCTTTTACGCTTTTATTCTAACTTATTAGGAAATTCTTATGTCTATTAGCCAACGTACGACCAAGCTCATCTTAGCTACCTGTCTTGCCTGCCTGCTTGCTTATTTTCTCAATCTTTCATCAGCAGTTTCGGCTGGAATTATCGCTCTCTTGAGCCTATCTGATACGCGTAGAAGTACTTTAAAACTGGCTCGCAATCGTCTTTTTTCTATGCTTCTAGCTCTGGCTATCGGTGTTCTAGCTTTTCACTTGAGCGGATTTCATATCTGGAGTCTCGGCCTCTATCTGGCCTTCTACGTTCCTTTAGCCTACAAGATGGGCTGGGAAATTGGCATCACACCAAGCACTGTTTTGGTTAGCCATCTCTTGGTTCAAGAGTCAACCTCTCCAGACCTTCTAGTCAATGAATTCCTTCTCTTTGCTATTGGTACAGGATTTGCCTTGCTTGTTAATCTCTATATGCCTTCACGAGAAGAGGAAATCCAGCACTACCACACGCTGGTGGAAGAAAAGTTAAAAGATATCCTCCAGCGCTTCAAATACTATTTATCCAGAGGAGACGGACGCAACCGAGCACAGCTGGTAGCAGAATTAGACACGCTTTTGAAAGAAGCCCTCAGACTGGTCTATTTGGATCACTCTGACCACCTCTTTCACCAGACCGACTACCATATCCACTACTTTGAGATGAGACAACGACAAAGTCGTATCCTGAGAAACATGGCCCAACAGATTAACACTTGTCACCTTGCCGCCAGTGAAAGCCTGATCTTAGCGCAACTCTTTTCAAAAATTGCAGGTCAACTGAGCCAGACCAATCCTGCTTCTGATTTGCTAGATGAAATTGAACGTTATCTGGAAGTCTTCCGGAACCGCAGTCTGCCCAAGACAAGAGAAGAGTTTGAAACCCGCGCCACCCTTCTTCAACTCCTACGTGAAGCCAAAACCTTCATCCAAGTAAAAGTTGATTTTTACCAAAAATATGGACAGTAAAAAATAAAACCACTAAAAAACAGAGCTTGCCAGCATTCTTGAAAAGTAGTATAATTATTGCATGCGCAATCATCTTGTAACGCAGAGACTGCCCGTTAATGGACTTTCTTCTATTTTATGACTCTAAAAAGAAAGGAGACACTATGACCTATTTGGAAAAATGGTTTGACTTCAATCGGCGTCAGAAAGAAATTGAAAGTCTCTTGGAAGAGACCATTGCCCAACAGAGCGAGCAAAGTCTGACCTTGAAAGAGTTCTACCTGCTCTACTATCTGGACTTGGCTGAAGAAAAATCTCTACGCCAGATTGACCTGCCAGATAAGCTTCATCTGAGCCCGAGCGCAGTTTCTAGGATGGTGGCTCGCTTGGAAGCTAAAAATTGCGGTCTACTCAGTCGCATGTGTTGCCATCAAGATAGACGCTCTAGTTTTATCTGCCTGACAAATGATGGGCAAAAGACACTGGCCTCGCTACAAAAGACTGTCGAAGAAAGCTTGGAAGCAGGTTTGGATTTCTTGATTTAAGATGATTTTAAAAAAAGTTGCGTGCGCAATCATTTTTCTTGACATTCTCTTTTATAAGGAGTAAAATAAAGTTAGCATTAAACAAAGGAGTTTTAAATATGATTGAAATTACCTATATAGATGCCAGCAAGAACGAAAGAACTGTGACTTTCGAGTCTTATGAAGACTTTGAACGTTCGCAACAAGCTTGCCTTATCGGCGTCGCAGACTACTACCCTGTCCAAAAATTAACTTACAAGGGCCATAATTTGGACTACCATGGGACTTATGGAGATATCTTCTTCTATCTCATGAAACAAGATTTAAGCCAATATAACTAAAAAAAGGAGAAATACAATGGCAAAAGCAATTACAGATGCAACATTCGAACAAGAAACAAAAGACGGTTTGGTCTTAGTAGACTTCTGGGCAACTTGGTGTGGTCCATGTCGTATGCAAGGTCCAATCTTGGACAAATTGTCTGAAGAACTTTCAGAAGATGTCTTGAAAATCGTTAAAATGGACGTTGATGAAAATCCAAACACAGCTCGTGCTTTTGGAATCATGTCTATTCCAACTCTTCTCTTCAAAAAAGACGGCCAAGTTGTCAAACAGGTTGCAGGTGTTCACACAGCAGAACAAATCAAGGCCATCATTGCTGAATTGAGCTAATCAAACGAGAGACCAAGTACTTTCTTTGGTCTCTTTTTTCTTGCCCTTTGCCATTTTTCAAAAAATATGCTAGACTATAGCAGATTGAAACTAGAATAGTACACCTCTACTTCTAAAACATTGTTAGAAATCGATTTGACTGTCCTGATCGATTTGTCCTGTTCTTATTTCATTTTACTATATAAGTAGAATATTACGATGTTTGGGATATGCCATCGCTAAAAAAACTCGATTTGGTATTTTTTAGCTCCCTAATGGGAGCTTTTTGCATGCTCTGAACATTTCCCATTTTGGAAGGAGTACTATGAAACGTCAATCAGCCTTGGTCGTCTTTAGTGGTGGTCAAGATTCAACAACCTGCCTTTTCTGGGCCATGCAACACTATGAAACAGTCGAAGCTGTCACCTTTGCCTACGGCCAACGTCATCACCTCGAAATTCAAATTAATAGAGAAATCGCTAAGGAACAGGGCATTCGTCACCATATCCTCGATATGTCTCTGCTGGGACAAATCACTGCTCAGCCAGACTTTGCGACGATTCATATTTCCTACATTCCTGACAAGCTCTGTGTCGAGTCAAAATCCCTCAAACTATATCTATTTAGCTACCGAAACCACGGAGATTTCCACGAAAACTGTATCAACACCATCGGGAAAGACTTGGTCAACTTGCTAGACCCTCGCTATTTAGAAGTCTGGGGGAAATTCACTCCGCGCGGTGGCATTTCAATCGACCCCTACTACAACTACGGTAAGCAAGGAACTAAGTATGAGGGCTTGGCAGAACAACGCCTCTTCCAACACGACCTTTATCCAGAGAAAATTGACAACCGCTAAAGTCATACTCAATGAAAATCAAAGAGCAAACTAGGAAGTTAGCCGCAGGTTACTCAAAGCAGTGTTTGAGGTTGTAGATAGAACTGACGAAGTCAGCTTAAAACACTGTTTTGAGGTTGCAGATAGAACTGACGAAGTCAGTAACCATACCTACGGCAAGGTGAAGCTGACGTGGTTTGAAGAGATTTTCGAAGAGTATCATACGAAAAAGCCCTGTTCCTCAAGATGAGGAGCAAGGCTTTTTGAGTTTCAATTATTCTTCTGTTCCAAGGAAATTTTTTGCAACAAGGGCTGCAAGAACTCCACCAGCGATTGGTGCAAGGATGAAAATCCAAACTTGTTGAAGGGCTGCGCCGCCTACCAAGACAGCTGGTGCCAAGCTACGAGCTGGGTTTACTGAAAGTCCAGTAATGTTCAATCCGACAAGGATCATCGCCATCAAGGACAAACCGATTATCAAACCAGCAATCGCGCCATTTCCTTTACTTTCTGAAGTCACAGTCATGATAACCAAAACAAACAAGAAAGTTGCGATGACTTCAAACAAGAAACCACCAAAGACAGTGACACCGTTTGCCAAAGCATTTTCACCAAGACTAGCAGTTGACATACCTGAATTTGCCAAGAGCAAGAAGACAGCGCCAGAAGCAATAAAAGCTCCGACAACTTGTCCAAGGATGTAGTTTACAAGGTCTTTTGATGACAAACGCTTGTTAACAAACATAGCAATCGAAACAGCTGGGTTCAAGTGAGCACCTGAAACAGTTCCAATTGAGAAAGCTGCGACTACGATTGCCAAACCAAAGGCAAAAGCAATTCCAAGGTGACCAAGGCCATCAAAACCATTTCCAAAAACAACAGCTCCTGTTCCGATGAACACAAGCATGAACGTACCGATTAACTCAGCAACAAATTTTTTCATTTTCTTTCTCCTTTTTTCAAAAACTAGATACTAGTCTATCAAAAGAGGGAAAGGGTTTCAAGAAAATTGCTTGGAAAGTTTTTTGAAAATCTGACTCGCTTTTTCTTAGTATTGAAAAGACTGGATAGCTTCTTTCAAGTCATCTTGTAAACTATTTCTCTGGTCAAGTTGAACATAGACTTCCAACAGACAGGATCTGAAGTTGGAAAATTTATAAAAATCTTCTCTTTCTTCTATCGGAAAGTCAACAGCTTTTATCCAAGAAGCTACTTGCTCTTGCGCTAACTTCCCTTGTAAAATAGGTTCATAGATCACTCTTGCTAAACGCCAATCCTCATCATCTGTAAAGCGAATCGAAACTCTTTTAAATAGTTGGCCAAGTATATCAAATACTTCATGAACTCTGTTTTTAGGAAAGTTGGGATGACAAACCACCTCTGTCAGTAAATCGGCTCCATGTGCAAAAGCATGAACCCAACCATACTGACTTGAAAAACCCGTTGTATCCTTTTCTTTTGAAAGATAATACAAACCTTGATTTAAAAGGACATTACGAATTCCTGCATTTAATTCCTGATAAAAATCGATTGCTGGTTGGCATCTGCAGACAAGAGATTTGCATAAATAAGCGCCCTAAAAGAACGTTCAAGGGTTGACAGGCCTACCTTATCAATATCTTTATCTAACCCTCCATCAGATGAAATCCCTTCAGCAATGAAATGAAATTGTTCCTGTGTAAATAGCTCTTCCTGAATCCCTCTAGCAAAGCTTGTAAAAACAAGGTCATCACGAATTTCTGGAGAAGGATCTCCCAAATGATCAAGTAGCCACTGGATTTCTTCCTGGTTATAACTTGGTTTTTCTTCTGCTATTTTTCTAAGTAACTTTTGATACATGGTCAATACCTCTACATTTCTAGCAACTGTTCAAAAAGCTGTCCTTAAATGACTTTAGCAATTTGTAAAATTAAGTTAAAGAGAAAAAGACATTTATATTCAGAGAAACAGCACATTTCTGAAAGGATACATAAATGATTTATTCCATATTACCACAAATGAACTTGTAATGATAGAACTTTATCACAAAAATCACATTTCTGTCTCAAAAATTGCGAAAAACTAGTTATAATAAAGTGAAATAAAAACTATACAAATTGATTAGGGAATTTAAAACAATTTCTAACAATATTTTAAAAACTGAACCGTACTATTTCAACTTCCATAAATTACAATATTGATAGGCACAGTTCCCATACCTGTCCAAATTCGAATAACGTTTAGTATAAATTAGAATATGACTACAACATCACAAATAATTAGACTATCTATAATATCTACGATGTAACATATACATAGGAAGCACCGTTATCAAGAGCGCCAAGGCTATCAACCAGATAAGATGAAGATACAAACCTGTCACCTCACCTCCCCATATAATACGAATCATGCGGGTAGCGTGATACAAGGGAGAAAACCAAGTCAAATCACCAAGTATTGGGGGCAAGGAAGTAATGGGAAAGAAGGTATCTGAAAACATATAAAGAGGACGGATTACCAAAACATTGTAGTAATTCAGAAATTCCCTAGACGGTGCCAAGTAGGTAAAGATTAGTCCTAAAACACCAAACAAATAACCCACTATAAATAAAATCAGAGGAATCAATAACATCAAGACATGAAAATGCGCTGTGATAAGCATGGAAATCAGCCAAAAAATCCCACCGAAAATCACTGCACGAATACCTGCCCAGATAGCCTGACCCACCACAATATCACTCGTATTGATTGGCGTCATCAACATAGCATCATAAGTCTTTTCAATCTTATACTGGATAAAGGCATTGACCGTTGTTTCTGCGGTGGCCGCAGACATGGCAGTCGCAGCAATTAAACCTGTAATGACAAAATCACGGTAGAGCATACCGTTAACATGCGTCAAGTAGGCACCAACTCCAAATCCCATTGCTAAAAGATAAAAGAGGGGGTCGATAAGGTTGGGGACAATTGAAATTTTAAATAAATTTCTAAAACTCATGTAGTTGCGTACCACAACGTGTCCGATGGACTGAAATGATAACTTAAACATGCAAGTCCTCCTTCTCTGTCCCAGTCAACCCCAAAAAAAGCGTCTCAAGGTTGTCAGCATCATACTTGATGAGCAAGTCTTCTACAGTTCCTTCTTCTTTGATAGTCCCTTGGTGGAGCATCAGCACCCTATCTGTCAAATATTCAATCTCATTCATATAGTGGGAAGTAATAATGATAGAAACACCTAATTCCTTCAACTCCAAAAGTTTATCCCAAATAATATTGCGGGATTGAATGTCTAAACCAACTGTCGGTTCATCTAAAATGATAATATCAGGCCGATTGATGAGAGCTCTTGCCAAGACAAGACGTCGTCGCATCCCACCCGACAGCTGATTCACCATCTTTTGCGCATGTTTGCTCAGTTGAACAAAATCCAAGAGAGAATCGATTCTCTTCCTAAGTTCGACAGATGAGATACCATAACATAGACCGTGAGCAAAAAGATTATCATAAACATTCAAGGTCATATCCAGCATATCCTCCTGCCCTACAATACCCAGACAAGATTTACTCTTACGACGATTGGTTTCAATATTTTGCCCCAAGATATCAATCTCTCCTGAGGAAATTGAGGTCAGTGAGTAAATCATCTTTAAAGTGGATGTTTTGCCAGCACCGTTGATTCCCAAGATACCCAAACACTCTCCTTCTCCCAATTCAAAGCTAATTCCCTTGACAGCTTCATAAGAACCATATTGCTTTTTTAGATTTTTAACACTTAACTTCTTCACTCTTTCTTTCCCCCACAAATAGAGCATGTTCGATACTTTGTTAATTCATCTCACTTTTGAAAAAATGTTGAGAATGTAATCTTAAGATTAACGTCCTTCAACTGTGGATACTGCTGCAATTACTTTTGTAATTTTACCTCCATTTAAACTCAGACAATAAAATTTAAAATATTCTCTAGTAAAACATTTTTAAAATCTATTTTTCTTGTGCTTTAATTATAGTATAATAAAAGATAGAAAATAATCGATATATGAAATTTGGAGAAAATTTTTATGGAACCAGATATTTTCATCATCACAAAACTCTTATCAGACCCTTCTCGGATGCACATTTTAGATATTCTAATGGATGGAAAAGCTCACACGGTTAACGAAATTGCCAGCTTTACCAAAATCAAGCAACATACTGTCAGCTATCACCTCAAATTACTTACCGAAGCGCAGGTAACCACTCTACAAACCTATGGACGTTTTCATTATTATTCTTTAAAAAGTGCTGCCATTGCAGAAATGCTGGAATTTCTCAGCTTCTACTCTCCTCAGCGTGATGTCAAAAGTTATAAACAACACATTCACAAAAAGGAATTAAAGGTCGCTCGCACCTGCTATGACCATATTGCTGGTGAGCTTGGCATTTCCATTACCAATTATCTCTTGCAAGAAAATCTCCTCAGCGAATCAGAAAAAGACTTCCAACTCACTGAAGCTGGGAAGTCTTATTTCCAAAGAAAATTACACATTGATACGGATGAATTGAAAAAGAAAAAACGGAAATTTTGCCCTAAATGTTTGGATTGGAGCGAACGTAAAAATCATGTCGGCGGAGCTCTCGGCAATGCTCTTTTAGAATTTTTCAGTGAAAAACAATTGGTCATCCCTGCACAAACGCCACGTTCACTTACCATTACAGAGAAGGGCAAAGAATTCCTCGAAAAGGAATGGGGGATTTAAACATGGACTTTTAAGCAAATAACTGTCCATACCCATTCTATAACAACCTCTCTATCCCCTTACTCCCCCAACTCAGCACTGTAGGCGATAATCTGGTCAACTGTGTCAGACAAGAATTGGATGGTATCACGGAGTGGTTTGTCTGTTGAAATATCAGCACCGATAATCATGGCTGACTCAAGTGGTGTCTTGCTACCACCTGATTTGAGGAGATTAAGCCAGTCTTCAGCTCCAGTTTCTGAGTTTTTAAGATGAAGGTAACCAGCTGTCGAGATGACTAGTCCTGCTGAGTAGGTGTAACTATACAAGCCCATATAGTAGTGAGCTTGGCGCATCCAAGTCAAAGCTGCATCATCATCAATTTCAATAGCATCTCCCCAGAAATCTGTCAAAACTTCCTTCATAATGCTGTTGAGTTTGCTTGCTCCAAAGGTCTCCCCTTCTTCAATCAATGTATACACCTTACGCTGGAAGGCTGCTTCCAAGAGGTGGGTGATAAAGTTATGGAAGTAGGTGTCTGTCAAGCGATGAGCCAGAGCGAAGCGTTTTTGACGTGGGTCATTAGACTGGTTCTCCAAGTAATCACTGAGTAGCAATTCATTGAAGGTTGACGGTGCTTCAACATAGTAGGTCGACATATGGGCATTGAAGTAACTTTGATGATTGTCTGAAAAGATGAATTGACCAGAATGCCCGATTTCATGAATCAAGGTATAGACATCGCTCAAACGGCCTGTCCAGCTCATGAGTACATAAGGGTGTACGCGATATGGGTCCGCCGCATAACCACCGGAATCCTTGCCACTGTTAGCAGCAAAGTCCACCCAGCGCTCTTCTTGGTAACGAGCAACTTCCTGACAATATTCTTGCCCCAAAGGTTCTACCGACTTCATGACCAAATCATAGGCATCGTCAATAGTCACTTCAGGATTCAGGGCGCTGTCCAAGTCCAATTTCCAGTCTGCAAAGGTCATCTTTTCAAGACCATTTACCTTGGCAACATGCTTGAGGTATCTCTGAGCGACTGGTGCAAAGTCCTTCATGATGAGGTCAATCTGGCGATCAAACATGACACGGTCCACTTCTTGTTCAGCTAGAAGATAATCAAAGACAGAGTCGTATCCCTTCATATCAGCCAAGAGTTTTTCAGACTTGACCTGAGCCAGATAGGCTGCTGCAGCCGTATTTTGGTGCTTACGAAGTCCCTCTGAGAAGGAACGGAAGGATTTCTCACGAACCTCGGCATCCTCGTGATTTTGGTAGAAATTCTCATAGGTGACAAAGCTGTTTTTGTAGGTCTTGCCATGGGCTTCAAAGTCAGCCATTTCAAAATCCCCAGCTCGCATCTTAGTATAAATGTCCTGCGGACTATAGAAAACTTCACCGAGATTGGTCAAGGCCTTCTCCACATCAGCCCCTAGATAGTGGGCTTTTTTGATTTTGGCCTGACGAATAGCTGCCGTCAAGTGAGGCAATTCACCCAAACGGTCCAAGACTTCCTCGTCTGCTACCACCAAGGCATCGTCAAAGAAGGTCAAGGCTACGCTGGCATCTGTTTCAAATTCCATCCCAGCTTGGGCAATATTGGCAAATTCGTCATTGCTATAGTCCGTCGTCTGAGGCATAAAACCATAGTTGCCAATATGGCTCATCTGAATGTAGATCTGTTCCAATTCCGCAAAGGCCTTCTCGAAATCCTCAAAAGTGTGAAGATTGCCCTTGTAATCACGGCTAAACTGGTTGATGTCTTCGCGAGCTTTCTCGATTGCACGCAAGAAATCCTCACGGTCTTGGTATAGGGCTGTTAAGTCCCAGAGTTCCTTCTCTGGAAATTCTGAACGGTGTTTTTGTTCCATTTTCTTCCTCTTATTTCTCTAATTCTACTAAAACACTAAGGGCTGATAAGGCGTAAAGCGGTGCTGTTTCTGCTCGCAAAATACGAGGACCTAGGCCTACCAAAACGGCTCCCTTAGCTTCAAAACTTTCGATTTCTGCAGGTGAGAGACCGCCTTCTGGTCCAAAGATAAAGAGCAGTTTGGCTCCTGTTTCAAGACCAGAGACCGCTTGTAAGAGCGCAGCGGCTTCTCCTTCTTTAGCTGATTCTTCATAGGCTACTATGATAGAGTCAAACTGGTCCAGCTGAGCTAGAAAATCTGCTTTTTTCTCGAAAAGTTTAATACTTGGTACAATATTACGCTTGCTTTGCTCGGCTGCTCCAAGGGCAATTTTTTCTAGTTTTTCAACTTTTTTACCCAATTTCTTGCCATCCCACTTGGCAACTGACCAGTCTGCAGGAAAGGCCCAGATTTGGCTAGCCCCCAGTTCGGTTACTTTTTGAGCGATGAACTCCAGCTTGTCTCCCTTGGGAAATCCAGATGCGATGGTCACTTGGACTGGTAGTTCCACATTGTCATTTAATTCTTGGACCAACTCAAACTGACGATTTTCCATATCCAGCACGCGCGCCAAGCGCTTGATGCCATCATCAAAGACTAAGGTAACCTCATCCTCTTCTTTCAAGCGCATAACCTGAAACATATGCTTACTGGTTTCCTTGTCCTCGATAGTGACAGGAGAGATAGCACTGCCTTTTACAAAATACTGCTGCATGCTAGCCTCCAATCACACCAGAGATATCCTTGGTTTTCTTAAAGACACAGGTATTCCATTCCCCTTGAACCATGTGAGTTTCGAGGAAAAATCCAGCTGATTCAGCCGACTCGCGCACCATGTCCCACTTATCCTTGATAATGCCACTCATGATCAGGTAGCCTTCGTCCTTGACCAAACGATAGGCATCGTCTATTAGATGAATGAGGATATCCGCCAAGATATTAGCCACGATGACATCTGCTTCAATCTCAACTCCCTTAAGCAAGTCTCCTGCTGCTACATGGATATTTCCCATACCAGTGTTGAGCTCAATATTTTCCTGAGCGACACGAACCGCCACATCATCCAAGTCATAGGCGAAAATCTCCTTGGCACCTAGGAGTGAGCTTGCAATAGAAAGAACCCCTGAACCAGTCCCTACATCTAGCACTGTTTCGCCACCACGAAGAACCTGTTCCAAGGCAAAGAGGCTCATCTTGGTTGTTGGGTGGGTCCCTGTCCCAAAGGCCATACCAGGATCCAGCTTGATAATCTTTTCTCCTGCTGTTGCCTCATAGTCCGTCCATGACGGTACGATGGTCAGGTCATGGGTGATGCGTGCCGGTTCATAATACTTCTTCCAGTTGTCAGCCCAGTCTTCCTCAGCCAAGGCAGTCGTGCCCATCTTGACTTCTCCTAGGTCCATAAAGTCGGTCAATTCTGCCAGACGAGCCTGCAAATCCGCTTCAACTGCTGCTACATCAACCGTTTCAGGGTAGTAGGCGGTCACTACGATTTCTTCCTGTTGCTCCACCTCTGGGAAAATTTCACCGAATCGGTCCACATTTCCCACATAGTCCATGCTGTCTTCAATTGCTACCCCTTGGGCACCTAACTCAATCAAGAGATTGGAAACCAACTCCTCTCCCTCACGCTTCACTGTAACTTTTAACTCTTGCCATGTTTCCATTATTAAGATACCAAGCCCGTAAAACACAAAGCCAAAATAGGAAACTCTCTGAAGACGTTTGTGTCTAAGAGAAGTTTATCTTTTTGGCACCGTGTTTAGGGCGGGTTCAGTTTAGAAATTTAACCGAACCATCCTTTCTATTTCTCTATCAATTTTTTCATGTAGACCATATCCATGCCTTCTTTTTCAGCCTCAATGTGGATTTGACGATAGCCGTTTTTCTCGTAAAAAGCAACCATGCCTGCATCCTGTAACACCGTACACAAATCCCATTGTGTGATGGTTGGAAATTCTTTTTCCAGTAAGCTTAAACCTTTAGATCCATACCCTTTTCCTTGATACTGAGGCAAAATCGCTGCCGTTCCCAACCAAGCTTTCGTTAACTCGGCATTGGTCTGAACTCGTAAAAATCCGATGTTTTCTTCATCTTCTTTTACAAAGTAGTAATAGCTATTGGGACGCTCGACTAATTTCCACTTAATTCGTTCGCAGTCCTCGAGATAAGGGTCATATTCATCATGGTATTTTTCATAAACAGCCTTAAAGCTGGCTCTCTGAATTGCAATAATAGTTTCTAAATCCTCTGCTCCCGCTCGAACAAGTGTTATCATAAACTTTCCTCCAAATAATCTCTCAATCTTCCCTGCAACTGAGGCACTGCCTGTTTAGAATTGAGAAATTCCTCAATAGGCATCAATTTATAGCCCTGTCCTTCATCTCCGAAGATGATATTGTCAAATTGTTCTTGTCTTAGCTGACCAACCATAAAGACCGATTTCTTGCCTTTAAAAATTACGCTAGGATAAATCTTGCTCCAAAGCAGACAGTCTTCATCTAAATGAATTCCCAGTTCCTCATAAACTTCACGCCGAGCGCATTCAAAAGGGCTTTCGTCCCCTTCACGGCCACCACCTGGCAACTCCCACATGTTGGGACAAGGGATATCGTCCTTGTCATCACGCAAAATCGTCAGTAGCTTATCCCCACAAAAGAGGGCAATCTTGCAACCTTGGAAATCAGAAATTTCTAGTTCCATCTTCAGTTCCTTCTAACATTTCCTTTTCCAGCTCTGCTAACAAGTTTTCATAATAGCGTTTCTCGTCCCTCAACATTCGACTACTATCCATTTTCTGTCTAGCAATCTTGAGAGCCTTACGAGTTCGATCTACATCTTTCTTTACCTTAAATTGATACCAAGCTTGTATCACTTGAAGATTGGACAGTTTGAGAGACAGAAACGATTTGACCTGTCGAATACTAGCATATTGCTCCGCTTGCTCAAAATCTCCTTCCAACAAGGCGATATGAAGCAGGGATAGTTGGGCAACTGTCTGCATCATCGGAGTAGTTGTCCTCTCAAGTAATGCTTGAAACTGCTGTTTAGCTACTTCTTCCTTCCCTTCCAAAATGGAAACTTCACCTTGCATACCTAATACACCATCCGCAAAACTCCCTCGTGCATCCTCAGGAACTGCTTGAACAAAGTCTTTTAAATCATATTCTTGAGGAGCTAGCAAGGTCTGGGCAGAATGCCTCAACATCAGGTAGGCGTATTTGGTATTTTCAGGGTGTTGTAGTAATTCCCAAATTTTTGCTCCATCGGTGATGTCGACTGGCAAAATGTTATTTAGGAAGAAAGATAAATTAAGAAAAATCCAAGTCCCTGCAAAATACCAGCTTCTTGTCAAAAATCCAAACACTATCGCCAATAATATCAAGCCGAGATGAACCATCAAGCCTCCTGAAAGCATCAGGATGATTCTTTGATCGCTTTCATCCTCTTTTAAACCAATGTATTGAGCACCAACATTTTTCAGAATGGCTGTTCTACTAAGATGAAACCTGCCTGACTTTTTGGTCAAAATAAAATGTCCTAATCCAAAAGCCACCAGCCGATAGCCTGTCAAGTAGCCACAAAAAGCATGACCCAGCTCATGAAGAATAAAGATTAAATACATGCTTAGAAGAGCGAAGGCATAACCAAAAGTAAAGGCTAAAACTGCGGAATACCCCAACTCTGCAAATGCGATTGTTCCACAAGCAAAAGCTAGCATAATAAAGACAACAGCTAGCACATAAACCAAATAAGTCCCAATTTTCTTCATAACACCTCCAACCAACTCCTAGTATCTTGGATAAGGATAAAATTCTCCCTCTTCCAAGCCAACTTTTCCTTCTTCAAAGACTTCTTGATTCCATTCCATAACAAATTCCTCTGCTTCTGGATCTTCCAAAAAGTCCATGAGGGTATCTAGCCCAACCTCCGCAGTATCTTTGAGGAAAAGGGCAAAATAAGCTAAAAACTCGCGAGAAAATCCTTTTTTAGGTAGATAAGGGATAACCGTTAAATAGTCTTCTGCATTGACGGTTGACTTGGCAGGATTGTAGAAAAGGACCGCTTCCTCAAAAAGAATGTCATCTGATGAAACCTCTCCATCTTCATCCACCATCTCCACACCTGCAGCATTTTGCGCTTCCAATAGAAAACTCACTTCTACCGCGTGGTTACGCTTGTCCCAACTAATCTCAAAGTCAAAGGGAAAGTTCTTGTCCAACTCTTCCTCTAAAATATCTAAAAATCCGTATGTTGCCATTTTGTCCTCTTTCTATGCGACTCTTTAATCGCCCCGATTGCTCGGAAATATGCTAAAATAGATACTACCATCTTACCACAAAATTATTTTATGTCCTAATTATACCATATTACCTCATTTAAACCCTTGGTATCAGTGATTTTCTTAAAAGTCTGATTTCTTCATTTCTCATAAAAATCAATATAAAAAGCCCTCGAAAGGGCTAATAAATCTATAAAATCAATAGGCGAGTAACTAGCACAAGTGGACGTGCTTTTTTATTGACTATTACCACGATACCACGCTTAATCTTAGGCTTGAACTTTCTTATCTGCAATAGCGTCTGTCAAAGTCTGAGAAAAGTTAAGTCCCATTTCTCGTCCCAACTTATCTGCCCATTTTGGTATGGTCAAAGTCTTTTTAATGGGTTCCTGACTTCCTAGGTATTCTGATACATCAACAGATACCATAGAAATAAAAGATTTATCAAGGTCATAGGTTGACACGAAATCTTCATCATCTTTAAAAGGATCATTATCAATTAAAGACAAGCTATTGATATCTGATGGCTGAGGTAACTCTCCATCACTCTCTATCAAATCTGCAACAGTTATCCCTAGCCACTCCGACCCCATAGCCAAAGCCTCAGAAATCCCCTCTCCTTGTGTAGCTGAGTATTCAAAATCTGGGAAATGGACAAAATAAGTCGCTTCTGTTCCGTCTGTGTCGTCATAATAAAATAAAGCTGGATACGTAACTAACATTTCACTACCTCCATATCAAAAAGCAGGGGCTGAATTTTACAACCCAGCTTGCTTTCTTATCCCTCTTTCAGTGTACTTATTCAGCTCACCATGAAGGATTGTGATAGGTCTTTCCCCTTGCTTTTCCATTTTAATATGGGAGCCTTTACCGCCTCTAGTCTTTATCCAACCATGGGCCGTAAGGAGTTTAACCATCTCTTTTTGTGTCATAGGCATAGCGCTTTTACCTCCTGACAACACCATTATAACACGTGTTACACGTATTGTAAAGGAGTGATACTTATTATTCTATTATACATAAAAGCCCCTAGATGTGGTTCTAAGGGAAGCCAATTTATTCATACCTATTTTTCTAATGAGTAGTAAAAACTGCTTCTTTATCGAGCAATTCATCATCTGTATAGTCAATTGTAAAAGTATCTCGATCTAAGACAGATTGAGGCGGAGTTGAATGAATCATAGGAACACTGCGTACTCTATACTTTTTATCTCCAATTTTTACAAACTGATTAACTCTCAAGTCTTCGAAATCAGGATTTTCAACAGTTATTACAAGGAGGCGATTTACTACTTCAAAAACATCAATTATTCTATTTTTCATATTTTTTCAACCCATTATTAGAATGAACTTCTTGGTAAGCAAAATCAAGTTTAGATTTAATGTTTTCGTACAAATCTAAAATCTCTTTTGGAGTATCTTCCCGGAAGAAAAGTTTTCTTTTCCCTGAAATAACTTGATCACTAAGAATCCAATGACGAATTTGTTTTGTAAAAATCAAAATTTCCTGACTTGGTAGTTCCATCATTTCCATTGCTTATCACCTCTCTTTTCATTATAGTTCATACAATGACATTCAGCAATATTATTTCTCAAGTCAGCACTTCCACTTCTTTAGGCTCAACTATCCTATTTTGAGCTTTAAGGAAAATCAAATCTCTCATGCTGATACCTCTCCTCATTAAATTAAATAGTAAAAAAGATTCTATCTCACTCCCTGATTATTACAAAACCATTGAAATATCACAACTAATAGGCTAGAATGGACATAGTAAGATATAGTAGATGAGTCATTCTACTCAAATCCACGCTAGAAAGGACTGCTATGCCAGACAATCTCGCGCTTCGCATGCGCCCTAAAACCATCGACCAGGTCATCGGTCAGGAGCATCTGGTCGGACCTGGAAAAATCATCCGCCGCATGGTGGAAGCCAACCGCCTGTCCTCCATGATTCTATATGGCCCTCCGGGAATCGGCAAAACCAGTATTGCCTCTGCCATCGCTGGAACGACCAAGTATGCCTTTCGAACTTTCAATGCGACAGTTGATAGTAAAAAGCGACTGCAAGAAATCTCGGAAGAAGCTAAATTTTCTGGTGGTCTCGTCCTATTGCTAGACGAAATTCATCGACTAGATAAGACCAAGCAAGACTTCCTCTTGCCTCTCTTGGAAAGTGGACTGGTCATCATGATTGGAGCAACAACTGAAAATCCTTTCTTTTCCGTCACTCCTGCCATTCGTAGCCGTGTTCAAATTTTTGAGTTGGAACCTCTGTCTAACCAAGACGTCAAAGAGGCCCTGCAGATAGCTCTAAGTAACCCTGAACGTGGTTTTGATTTTCCAATAGAACTAGATGAGGATGCGCTGGATTTCATCGCAACCTCTACAAACGGAGACCTTCGCTCTGCCTTTAACTCACTGGACTTGGCTGTTCTCTCTACCCCTGAGAATGACGAGGGCATTCGCCACATCACCTTAGACATCATGGAAAATAGTCTTCAGAGAAGCTACATCACTATGGACAAGGATGAAGACGGTCACTATGATGTTCTATCTGCCCTGCAAAAGTCTATCCGTGGCTCAGATGTGGATGCCAGTCTCCACTATACTGCCCGCTTGATTGAGGCTGGGGATCTGCCTAGTCTCGCTCGTCGCTTGACTGTTATCGCCTATGAAGATATCGGCTTAGCCAATCCTGAGGCCCAGATTCATACCGTGACTGCTCTGGATGCTGCCCAGAAGATTGGGTTCCCAGAAGCCCGCATTCTCATTGCCAATGTCGTGATTGATTTGGCCCTTTCTCCAAAATCCAACTCAGCCTATGTAGCTATGGATAAGGCACTTGCTGACCTCAAAACATCAGGGCACTTGCCTATTCCGCGACACCTACGTGATGGGCACTACAGTGGAAGCAAGGAACTGGGGAATGCCCAAGACTATCTCTATCCACACAACTATCCTGGAAATTGGGTAAAGCAAGACTATCTGCCAGAAAAAATTCGTAATCATCACTATTTCCAAGCAGAAGATACTGGTAAATATGAACGGGCTTTGGCTCAAAGAAAGGAAGCTATCGACCATTTGCGAAAAATCTGAAATCCTTTTCAAAAAATTGCACTTTCCTCTTGATTTTTTTTGAAAAAGTGGTATCATATAAATATAGAAACGCTGTGGTGTACGACTTCACACTTAAGTGTTGACCGACTATTTTTTGTATTATTAGGGAAACAAAAGTCTTCTAACAGCATGTAGGCCGTCTCACACGGAAACAGCTTCAGTTAGAGCGAGTTGCCCACCTGCTTAATTGCGCGGGTTCAATACAAACCGTGAAGTTTCGGCACCAATACAGCTTTTTTCTTTGCCTCCTTAGCTCAGCTGGCAGAGCAGCGGACTCTTAATCCGTGGGTCACAGGTTCGATCCCTGTAGGGGGCATTTAAATACAACAGGAAAAGTCTTATAATATAGGGCTTTTTTTTGCTTAAATAAAATTTTTTTCAAATTCTTTAGAAAACTAGTTTAAATCATAATCCAACACCAATTTTACAAATACCATAAACTAAGCTTATATACCCAAAACACAAAAAGTCCTCTTTCCACTATTTTAGAAAGAGAACTTTTTCTTTAGGAGAAATAACTTAATTTTTAATCAATTCGTGATAGCTCAGCTGGCACCGTTAAGTAATAAGTTGCAGTCAAGCTTGCTTCACCTTGATTGACAAAAATCTCGATGGAATTTTTATCTAGAACAACTTCCAATTCTTTAGCTTCAATATCTACATACCGTCGACTAGTGTCCTGTTCTTCTTCACCTAGAATTTTTTGAATAAGATGGCTACGATCAATGTAAACTTGCTGCGCATTACTGTCATAACCAAATTCAAGATAATCTATATCATTTCCTAAGTGGTAATGACAATCTTTATCTATTTGGATTTGATATTGGCCTTTTTTAACAGGGAATTGTCTTAGTTTGCCATCTTCCAATCTTAGAATTCTAGGTAAAGTCATGGCACATGCCCATTTGTGTTCTTGGTCATGGGTTGGAAGGGTACGCCCCCATGTCTGCATCCAAGCAATCAGGATACGACGATTTTGATTGTCCAACAATGTTTGAGGCGCATAGAAGTCTTGGCCATGATCAATTTCTTGAACTGATTCTGGGATAAAACGTTTTTCTCCCCAATCTACCTTACCCGTGAACAAAAGCGATGAGTTGATGTTATGATATGAGTCTCCCTCACGCTGATAACGCATGGGTGACATAATAAGGCAATCTTTCCCATCTAACTCGAAGTAATCTGGGCATTCCCACATAAAGCCTTGGTGTTCTCCCCCTTTTAAAAAGATGGATTCGAACTGCCATTCTACTAGGTTATCGGACCCTAGTAGAACGATACAGCCCACATTATCCTTGTGTTTGGCAGCTACTACGGAGTAATAGCGTCCATCTTTTTCAAAGAGTTTTGGGTCACGGAAATCAGCAGCAATCAACTCATCTGGCAAGTCTGTTCCAGTTACAACTGGATTTTGGGAAATCTTTTCAAAGTGAATCCCGTCATCTGAAAATGCCATATTTTGCACTTGGCGGACACCGGTTTTTTCTTCGATATGCCCAGTGTACATGAGCCAGAGGCGATCATCCTTGACAATGGCAGAGCCTGAGAAACAACCATTTCGGTCATAATCTTGGTCAGGAGCAAGTGCCACTGGCAAGTGCTCCCAAGTCACCAAGTCCTTACTTTTAGCATGTCCCCAGTGCATAGGCCCCCAAACACTATCATATGGATAGAATTGATAAAAGAGATGGTATTCTCCACGAAAATAGACAAATCCATTTGGATCATTGATCCAACCAATCTCAGCTGAAAAATGTTCTTCAGGCTTATATTGAGTATTAACGAGATGTTTATTTTCTGCTATAAAACGATTGGCTTTTTCTACTGTGTATTTCTTATCTCCCATAATCAACCTCTAGTTTTTGTTTGCTTGGTATTGGTCGTAGTATTTTTGTTTAATAGCGAGGTAATCAGAAAGTCCGTATTTTTCAAGTTCTTTCTTGTAATCATCCCACTCAGTATCAATATTGCCATTTACAATCCATTCAGCACGTTTACGGTAGATATAGTCATTCATATCTGCCTCGATATGGGCAATCTTGTCCAAATCTTCCTGTGTCATAAAGACTCTTGGATAGTTATTGTCATTGCTCATGTAAGGAACATAATATTCTTTGATAAGATCCAAACGCCATTTGGCATCATCAGGCATGGTTGTTACTTTACCATAGTATGAATCTAGGATAGCTAGTGGTCCTCCTACTTCAGTCTTTTGACGAAGTTCTGCTGGTGCAGTTCCGTTTAGTGGTAAGTGTTTTAGACTATTTGACGCTTGATCCAATTCAAAGATGTTTTGTTGTTTGTCATCTCCGTAAGTTCCCCAGTTATTTTGCACAGATTGGAGTGGAGCGTATTGTGCATCAATCCATTTAGCTGTCAATTCTAGGTTTTTGTTTACACTGGTAATAACCATCTTGTCACGTGCAAATCCCATACCGTTTGTACGAGCTACGTGTTTTTGACCACTTGGTCCAGCAAGTACTGGTAAAACATCATAACTTTCGTTACTTCCAGTAACATTATTCTTATCCCATGTAAAGTAAACACCAAATTTCTGATCATGACCTTTAGCAATGTAACTATTCCAATCATGTTCGAAAGCTTCTTTATCAATCAAGCCTTTTTCTTGCAATTGACGGATAAATTTGACACCTTCTTTATAGTTATCGTTATCTGCTGTGAAGTCAACTTTGCCATCATTTCCTACTACTAAATGATCATCGTTATCCCCTATACCAAATGCAGCAAATAGGAATTTAAAATCTTCGTTTCCGTTACCACTAATAAATGAAAATGGAATTTCATCAGCCTCTCCATTTCCATTTGGATCCCCGTTTTTGAAAGCTTCTAGGACTTTAATCAAATCATCAGTAGTTTTTGGCATTTCAAGACCAAGTTTCTTAAGCCAATCTTTGTTAATCCAAGCCATATCGTTGACGCTGTGAATAGACTCTTTACCATCTCCAAGCTCTTCAATCCATGGGAATGAGTAAATGTGCCCATCAGGTGCTGTCATCAAGGCCTTGTACTCTGGTTTCTCATCCAAAATTTTCTTAAGATTTGGCATGTATTTATCAATCAAATCTTCAACTGGAATAATAACACCTTTTTTAGCCCAGTTCATCAAGTCCACATCTGAAGCTCCGTCGTTGTGGATAGCATCTGGTAAATCACCACTAGAAATATCCAAGTTACGTTTTTCTGCAAAGTCGGATTGGTAGTTGGTCCAGTCAATATGAACGCCAGTTTCCTTCTCCAAACGTTGCAAAATTAACTTTTCATTTGGGTCTTTAGGAGATAACGGTGAACTGGCTGTCATAAACTTCAATGTTTTCTTTTCTTGAAGCGGGAATGTTACACCTTCCAACTTATAATCTGGACTTGAAGCTGTATTTTTTGAGCCACAGGCTGCAAGTACTGCTAAACTAGCTGTCAACAAAACTGCTGATTTTGAGAATGTTTTGAATTTCATGAGAAAACTCCTTTTATTTTTTCTTTTTTTATCCTTTAAGTGAACCAGCCATAATTCCTTTATCAAAGTATTTTTGGAAGAATGGATACATAACAATCAATGGCAAGCTGGAAATGACAATAGTTGCGTATTTAATCAATTCAGCTAAACGTTTCATTTCATTCATAGCCGCTTGTGCTCCAATCATGTCTTGACCTGGTTGGCTCTGAATGAGAATTTTACGAAGTACAAGTTGCAATGGTTCCAAGTTTGGATCCTTGATATAAATCATTGCATCAAAGTATGAGTTCCACTGTCCTACAAAAGCATAAAGGAAGAGAACAAACATAATTGGTTTTGCAAGAGGAAGCATGATTTTGAAGAAAATCTGTAAATCATTTGCACCATCAATGACAGCAGCTTCAACTAATTCTTCAGGCAATCCTTGGAAATAGGCCCTAGCAAGAATAATATTCCAAACGTTGACAGCACCTGGAACAATGATAGCCCATGGAGTATTGAGCATTCCCAATTCTTTTACGAGCAAGTAAGTTGGGACTAAACCACCACCAAAGAACATAGTCACAATCAAGAAGTAGTTAATCCAACGACGTCCAACCAAGTCTTTCTTAGAAAGAGGATAAGCTGTAAACACAGATAGCAATACTGTTAAAGCTGCAAATCCAAAAGAGTATAGTAGAGAATTGATAAAACCTCTTAGAATAGATTGGTCACTGAATACACGCTGGTAACCTTCTACAGTCCAATCGGCTGGATTAAAGCTAATCCCTCTACTAACCAGAACCTTAGGATCCATAAAGGATGCTACGACGATATAAAGTAAAGGAAGCAAAGTCATCAAAACGATAAAGACAATAATGATTTTATTTAAGAGTAAGATACGTCTATCAAATTTTGTATCCATAATCGAATTTTTCATACTTTCCTCCTTAAATTCCTTCACCATTATTCATGCGTTTAACGATTTGGTTAACTGCAACAAGCAATACTACGTTAATCACTGCATTAAACAAACCAACCGCTGTTGAGTAAGAATAGTCTCCTGATACAAGACCAACTTTATAGACATATGTCGAGATAATTTCAGAAGTTGGCAAATTTAACGATGTCTGCATCAAGAATGCTTTTTCATATCCGACATTCATAATTCCACCTGCAGCTAAAACAAATTGGATAACCATAATAGGCTTAAGAGCTGGAATATCAATGTGCCAGATTCGTTGGAAGATATTGGCTCCATCCAGTCGGGCTGCTTCTACTAAGGCTGGATCTACATTTACCAATGTTGCCGTGTAGAGCGTTGAAGCCCAGCCCATTCCTTGCCAGATACCACTAAAGATGTATAAAGGTCTAAAGAAGTCTGGATTTGTCAAGAAGTCAGCCTTCATTCCAAACATAGAAAGAAAATTGTTGATTGGTCCTCCCACTGAAAAGAAGAGGAAAATCATACCGACAATAACAACAACTGAGATAAAGTTTGGTGCGTATAAAATGAGCTGAATTCGTTTTTTGACTTTTTCACTCAAGAGTTGATTGAGCATAATAGCAAGAATGATTGGTGGTAAAAAGCCAAGCAATAAACCATAGATACTTAATTTTAATGTGTTGGCTAACAAGATACCAAAGTTGGGAGAGGATATGAATTTTGTAAACTCAGAAAAACCAATCCAATCACTCCCTAAAATTCCTTTTAAAGGATTGTAATCTTTAAATGCAATTAAAACCCCATACATAGGGATGTATTTAAAGATAAAGGTTAAAACTAAACCAGGGACAGTCATCAATAACAAGAGTTTTTGTTTCTTGATTCTTTCCCAAAGAGAAACTTGCTTCGCTTTGCTATTCATAGCAACCTCCTTTTTGAAACGTTTCATTTTTTTCTAGAAAAGATAGCGCTTGGCGCTGTCTCTTTATTTCTTTTTTTGAAACGTTTCATTTTTGTTTTAAAAATAAATCTTTTTATCTGAATTCATTCTATCATTGATAGCGCTTTCTGTCAAGACTTATTTTCATTTTTTGTTGTTTTTCCTTCAACAAATTTTACTGGTAGGATTGTCTGCAAATTAACAGTCTTTCCATCAATTATATCAAACAAAATACGAACCGCTTCTTTTGCCATTTCTTCCAATGGTTGTTCAATAGTTGAAAGTAGATAATCTCTATCTCCAGCCATTTTAATTCCATCGTATCCAATAATTTGGACATCATGAGGAATACGTTTGCCATTTTTTTCTAGTATTTCAATCACATCCAAAGCTGTAAAATCGTTGATTGTAAAAATTCCATCTATAGAAGAATTTTCTTCCAAGAAACTCTCTAGCTTTCCATAATAGTCAGTAACTGTCTCATCCAAATCAAAAATACTAAGAGGTATTTTATGCTCTTGGACATACTTTTCAAATGAAATTCTACGACGTTTGGTTTCATTAATGGTTGTATTATGTCCGCCCACAAAGGCTAAATGCTGACATCCTTTACTAATTAATTGTTTAGCTGCTTCTCTTCCACCTGCATCATTATCTGATGAAACACAAGGAATGGCAATATCTGAGTATGTGCGGTCAATACTAACAAAGGGAATTCCTGACGTCAAGTAATGTTCAATTGGACTATAGGTAATGGCAACCACTCCATCAACTTTATTATGACGCAACATCTCCAGATAGTCTTGCTCTCTATTTGTACCATTGATAGAACATAAGAGTAATTTGTTATTTCTCTTATAGACTTCATTTTCCACATGCATAGCAAATTCTGAAAAGAAGGGATGCCAGATACTTGGTACAATGATTGCAATCGTTTCTGTTCGATTTTTTTTCATTCCTCTAGCGTAGTAATCTGGAATGTAATTCAAAGTTTTAATCGCTTGTTCCACTTTTTTCAAAGTTACTTCTTTAATGCCTTTTTCTTTATTAATTACACGTGAAACAGTTCCAACACTAACTCCTGCTTCTAAAGCAACATCTTTCATGGTAATTGATTTTCTTTGTTCTACCATATTATCACCTCCTTTCAATATATAGTATCATGCAAATGCTTTTTAAGCAACTATTTCTCAATCATTTTTGGCCAGATCATTTATCCCATCATGAATAAAATCACTCCAATTAGCTTTTGAAAATACTTCAATTTTCATGTGTAAACATCTACATAAAACAGGAAAAGCCTTGGTTTTATGGCTTTTTTCGTATCTTCTACAAAAAAAGCAAGAGTTTTAGAGGGCTATAAATCTAGATGTACATTTTGCTTAAATGATTGAAGGTCTTTTCTTAACAAAAACACCCCAAAAATTAGATTTTTTCTGTCTAACTTTTGAGGTACAGTTCAAACGCGAAATAGCGTTTTTTTGTTATTTTTGGTTACTCATCTAATCGAATAAACATCATGGCATTTAACAAATATATGAGTGAGACCGTGTTTATATTATTTGAATAGATGAGTCTCTTATTTTCAATAGGAGGAATAATAAAATTAGAAATAATGATATCATAAGATGAATCTTCTAAAGATTCCTTTGATAATTCTAATTCAGTCCAAACTTCCAGTTCAAAATTATTGCTACAGTAATAAGAAAGTGTCTCTGCAACGAATTTTGCATGATACTGATCAAAATTACTCATAACCAAAACCTTTAGTTTAGGCTGATTTTGTAGCAAATTAATCACCAAATGTTTGGTATGAGTGATGAAGGTATAAGATAGATGATTTACCATCATTGAACTAGAACAAACCTCAAGAGTCTCTAAATAGTGAGAAAGCTCTTTTTTTATATCTGAAACAAATTTTGGAAAAATATTTTGAAAGTTCCTGATTGTATTCCCTTTTTGATCAAATAAAATAAACTCAGTAAACAACTCTTGACGATACAGATGTGCGGTATTATGCAGATGCCAAATCAGATTATCCTTATTCTCCATTTCAATCTGATACTTGACTGAAATCTGATCAATAAAATCACTCAATAGATGGTAAGATTTTTCAACATAACTATCCTTTTTTACGCATTTCATAAAGAGACTTTCATCTATGAAAAACATTTTTTGAAAGTAAGACACAAATAATTGGCAAACAACTTCTTCATCTAAAGAGATATTGTATTCTGATTCAAAACTCTGAGCAACACCTTCTATTCCTTCTGCCTGCATTAAAAAATCCAAACTTTGGTCGTTAAAAGAATCTTTATCTACTTCCATAAAATGACCAAACTTTATTCTATATAGGTTCGTAACTAGGAGCAACTTTAGCATTCTATGCGTTGACAAATTCATTGGAAAGCTTGTTTCCTTATAAACCAATTCTAACAATTGAGATAGTGGCTCTGATGAAAAATTTTCAAATGGCCATTCTAGGAAATAATATTTTTCTGAAAAATATTGTGCAAAAAAGTAACGAATGTCTCTCTCATTTCCAATGATTTGAACAGGGGTCAGACTGACTTCAAATTGAAATTGCCTTTTAATCACTTTATTGATTTGGCTAATAATACGATAGAGCGAAGATGAACTGATATAAAATTCTTTACAAATACTCTCAGCTTGACAACCTTCATTAAAGAAGATGAATTCTAAAATCGAAAAATGAGTTGAATGTTTAAAGAAATGATGGTAAACCATTTCAATATCACTATCATCGGTATTAATAATGCGTATACCATTAGTAGAAGAATGAAAAATCAAGTCAGGAAAAGCAGATTTAACATGGGATAGATCATCTTTGACTGCACGTTCTGTACAATTTAATAACTCTGCTAGTTCAGAACGATGAAACCAACGTTTATGTTCAAATAATAATTCTAATAATTCTAATTGCCTATGACTTTTTTTAGATAATAAATCTCTCATGAATATCTTTCTCTCTTTATAAATTATCGGATTAAACCTCTTGCAATTATACCACAAAGAATAGGTATAGCATGATATAACGACTTTTCCTAAAATCTTTTATTTCGTATAATAACACTACGGAGACAATATATAAACAATTTTCTTATTTTACCGTCTATTGAGGGCGTGAATACAGAATCAAATTCAAGTCTAAAGATTATATTTTTAATTTTAAAAATTATATAATAGCAACAATTAAAGAATTTGATTTTTTAAAATTATATAATAATAACAATCGAAATAATTGACTTTTCTATATTAAAGTTATATAATAGTATTAATCAAAGAAATTGATTTTTTGATATTAAAATAAAAAAGGAGGGTAGGCAGTGTTGTGATCAATTATTGCTGGAGGTCTTATTGGTCTCTTGGCAGGTAAAATCACTAAAAAAGTAGTTCTATGGGAATCATCGCAAATGTATTCGCTGGTTTAGTCGGGGCATATGCAGGACAATCTCTTTTAGGTAGTTGGGGTCCATCAATCGCTGGAATGGCTTTGCTCCCATCTATTGTAGGTGCAGCGATTGTGATTACTGTAGTGTCATTCTTTACAGGTAGAAAGTAAACTTTTCGCCAGTAAAGTTAGCAAACTATTTTTAAATCAATGACGGGAAAAATAGTTTAAATGTTAAATCGAAAGGATTGTATATGTCAAAAGCAAAGAAAATATGTTTCATTATTTTCTGTATTTTAATCTTGACAATTTTCCTTCCTGTTTTGATAGATTATCATCAAGTTAGTGATCTAGGTATTCATCTACTTAGCTGGAGACAGAACTCCGTAGTTGAATTCTATCTTGCTAGATATGTCTTTTGGGGGACAGTGGTTCTATCAACTTTAGTTTTATTATCCATTTTAGTTGTGATGTTTTATCCTAAACGTTACTTGGAAATCCAACTTGAAACTAAAAACGATACATTAAAATTAAAGAATTCGGCAATCGAAGGTTTTGTTAGAAGTTTGGTGAGTGATCATAGATTGATCAAGAACCCAACTGTTCATGTAAATTTACGAAAAAATAAATGTTTCGTTCATGTAGAAGGTAAAATTCTTCCTTCAGACAACATCGCTGACAGATGCCAAATAATTCAAAATGAAATAACTAATGGATTGAAGCAGTTTTTTGGTATTGAGCGTCAAGTAAAACTTGAAGTTGCAGTAAAAAATTACCAACCAAAACCTCAAAACAAAAAGACTGTTAGTCGTGTGAAGTAAGGAAGTAAAAAATGGAATGGCTTAAACAATATCGATATCCAATTATCGCTGGTCTCATAGGCGTATTTCTGGCTTGTTTGATTGTCTCCTTTGGCTTCTTCAAAACAATATTTGTATTGATTTTAGGAGCACTGGGAGTTGCAGCTGGATTATATATCGAAAAAAACTATATAGATAAATAAAAAAATAAAAATTACTAATTTAATTAAAGGAGTTTCATATGTCAAACGAAAAAAACACAAACACTAACGTAGAAAAGAAAGATGCTACTGTTGTAGCTCACGAAATCAAAGGGGAACTTACTTACGAAGATAAAGTTATCCAAAAAATCATTGGTCTTTCACTAGAAAACGTTTCAGGTCTTTTGGGAATCGATGGTGGTTTCTTCTCAAATCTTAAAGAAAAAATCGTTAACAGCGATGACGTAACAAGTGGTGTTAACGTAGAAGTTGGTAAAACACAAGTTGCAGTTGACTTAAACGTTATTGTTGAGTACCAAAAAAATGTTCCAGCTTTATATTCAGAAATCAGAGAAATCGTATCTTCAGAAGTTGCTAAAATGACTGACTTGGAAATTGTTGAAATCAACGTAAACGTTGTCGACATCAAAACTAAAGAACAGCATGAAGCAGACTCAGTAAGCCTTCAAGATCGCGTATCTGACGTTGCTGAATCAACAGGAGAATTCACTTCAGAACAATTCGAAAAAGCTAAATCTGGTCTTGGATCTGGTTTCTCAACTGTTCAAGAAAAAGTTAGCGAAGGTGTAGAAGCTGTTAAAGGTGCAGCAAATGGTGTAGTATCTCACGAAAACACTCGTGTAAACTAAGATAAAATAAATATAACAGGAGAAATTATCATGTCAGTAGAAGAAAAATTAAATCAAGCTAAAGGTTCTATTAAAGAAGGTGTTGGGAAAGCCATCGGTGATGAAAAAATGGAAAAAGAAGGAGCAGCTGAAAAAGTTGTTTCTAAAGTAAAAGAAGTTGCCGAAGACGCTAAAGACGCTGTAGAAGGTGCTGTAGAAGGTGTTAAAAACATGTTGAGTGGCGACGATAAATAAGGTTAAAAGTTACTTTATCTTTTTGGTAACATTAGTCAAAAGAGTCTGAGTCAAGATGATTCTCAGAAAACAAAAAGCTAGAGATTCCCAATTGCGGAACTCTAGCTTTTTAATTTTGCCTCTTTCTCTTATTATATTTCAGCAGGTTGTTGGCCATGAGTATGAATCCCATGTCAATTCTCACTTGACGCTTACCTCTCAGATGACATCTCTTATAACCCAAACAAACCTTTATCTGCCCAAAGACAGATTTCATATCAATCTTACGTTTAGCGAAAATTTGTCTACCCTTGGAAGATAAAAGTGCCTGATATTCTTTAGTTTTTAAACACTGGTAACGTTCATTCATATACAGTCCCTTTTGAGGGGCTGATTCAGGTTCATAATCGCAGTCAACATTGATTTCAAGACTGTTTGCTTTCTATCTCCCCTTTTTCATGATATATTTTCGTACAGGTTCTTCAATAGTTTCTATAGTAAAATGAACCAAAAATAGTACACGTTGCGGTATAATGTTCTTGTGGCATATTCATTAGATTTTCGTAAACAGTTCTCTCCTATTTGTGAGCGAACAAGTATAGTCAATTGATTGTCAGTTTGAAGACCAAGAGTCGTAAGGCAAAGGATATGGCAGAATCCATCCAAGGGTGGCTGGCACAATTTCTAGTGAACCTCTTTAAATCTATTACGTTTGACTGTGGAAAAGAGTTTTCAAAATGGAAAGATATTTCCAATCATCACGATAGTGAGAGCTTTTTTGCGAATCTAGGATGTTCAAGACAGCGGCGTCTCAACGAACATTCAAATAGACTTTTAAGGTGTCATGACTTGCCAAAGCAGACAGATTTCAACGAAGTCAGTCAAGAATTTTAGGCTGGACAAAAACTCAATTTCAGGAGAAAATGAAATAAATATTCCCACAATAAAACGCATAGTATCAAAGTTTTTCCAACACCTGATATTATGCATTTTTTAATTTTAAAGACTTTTTCCCAGCCTCAAGAAATCACATCCCACCTAAATTCTTTGGATACCAAATACCTCATCAGGTATTTTCTGAGTTGGTAAGACTGTCTAGCTTAATTTGACAAATGGAGGGCGTTAAATTCAGTTTTTACAGGAAGTCTATTTAAATATTTTCACACTGACCTTACAAAATATGAAATAAATTATATAAAGTCATTCCCATGACAAAGAATAACATCCCTTTAAAACAGTATCTTACCCAATTTTCAGGTAAGACTTTTGATACAACCGTCCCCAATACCCCTCCGCATATAGAAGCAAGAAAAATAACTGGAACAGGTGCTAAATGATACTGATTTAAACCTGTAACCACAACAATTGTAGCCAAATGAGACAGCTGGGAAAAGAAAATAATTGCAAGAGAATACATCGTTGCTTCTTTTATCGAAATAGAAAAAAACACCATCAATAAAGATACATTGAGCGGACCACCACCAATCCCTAAAAAACTAGAAATCAAGCCCAATAGAAGACCACAAATCATATAGAATCCTATCTTATCAAATTGATAAGTTTTTTTAAAATCTGTTAAAACAAATGATACAAGTAGCATCACAAATAGTAAAATCATTTGAACAATGGATACTAGCCGTACTGATAATTGAGATAACAAAACTTGAAAAATAAGATGACCTAGAAACCCTCCTAAAACAGAAGAAAAGGATACCGTAAAAATCAATCTCCATTTTATCTCTTTACTTTGTGAAAATCTTTTGATTGTTGAAATAATCGCCATTATAAAAACAGAGAAACTAGAATAAAAAGCAATATCACTGACCGAATGGTATCCAAAACTATCCATAAGTGGCTTAATTATAATTCCACCACCCATGCCTGATATAGAACCCAATCCACTAGCTATTATAATGATTAGAAAATAAATAATCTCAACCACTTTTTAAGTCCATCCTATTCTTTCAAACATCTAAAACCTAGATGGCTACTAGTGGAAGTAGAAATACATCCATTTCTAGCAGCTACTCGGTATCGATTACAATAAGAACAATGACATAAAAAGGAACCTCCTCTGATAGCATACTCCTCATCTTGTATCCCATATTTTGGCAACTCATAGTCATCTTCATTAAAACTAGCTAATAAGGTATATCTCGGATTGCGACACCATTCCCAAACATTCCCAATCATTTGATATAGACCAAAATCATTAGGTAAAAATTCATAGACAGGAGCCGTTCCTATAAATCCATCTAAGGCAGTATTTTCATAAGGAAATCTTCCTTGCCAAGTATTGGCATGATAATATCCACCTTCTAAAAGAGTATCTCCCCAAGGATATTCAGATTGTCTTCCTCCTCTAGCAGCATATTCCCACTGTGCTTCAGTAGGTAAAGACATTCCGCTCCAATTACAGAAAGCCAATGCATCTTCTAAAGCAACATGAACTACTGGATGGTCTTCTAAACCCACTAGATTACTGTTCTCACCGTAGGGATGTTTCCAGCAAGCGTTCGGAACTTGTAACCACCACGGAGCCCCAGCAGGATGAGGATATCCCTCCCTTTCTGCCTCTGGAACGAACAATATAAAAACAAAAGACCACTCTTGTCGCTCAGCTAGTGTTTTATAGCCTGTTTCTTTCACAAATTGAGCAAATTCTTGATTCGTAACTGGAGTATCCGCAATGGAAAAATCCTTTACACTAACAGCGACTTGAGGACCTTCAAAATCATCTAAAAAGCCCTCTTCAGAATTTGTTCCCATCATAAATGTCCCACCCTTGATTTTTTTCATTTTCATGATTGACTATCCCCCGTTTTCGTTAGAGTTGGCGTTATTTTAGAAAGTTCAACAGGAACTAACTCTTCATCCACAACAAAACCTTCTTCTCTATATCTAAGAAAGTCTACTAATTTTTTCTTCATCTGACGAACAATAGGTTGGTATTTTTCGCTTGGATACAAATCATTCATTTCATGCGGATCTTTTTTCATATCAAATAACTGATAATGATTTAAAACAGGAAACCAGATAAATTTCCACTGGTCTGTCAAGATATATTGACTAGAATCTTTTCCTAAAGCATGTTCACCATGAAATTCTGTTCGCCACCCCTCGTACTGTCCAAATAATAAATTCTTAACACTCCGTCCATCTAGTTCATCTGTAGTAGTTCCTCCTGCCAAATCCACGAGTGAAGGAAAAATATCTTGAATTTTCACTAATTGCTTGATTGTTCCCCTATTACCAGCTATCAATCCAGCCGGATCGTAAATAAACGAAGGAATGTGGATACTTCCCTGATAAGGATATCCCTTTCTAAACAGATAATGTTCACCAAGCTGATCTCCATGATCCGAAACAAACCAGATAATCGTATCTTTATCATGACGAAATTCTTTTAGGGAAGTCAAAAAGCGACTAATTTGATGGTCTATATGAGTAATCAATCCAAAATAAGCAGCAACCATTCTTCTTTGATCATCTTCCTTTAATTTCCCTCTTAAAGCATAAATAGACGGAATTTGCTTTTCTAATACTTCCCAATTCCCGATATGCAAATCGAGAAATTGAGGCAAGCGTTCCATATACATATCAAAATAGTATTTTGGGGGATTTAATGGAGCATGTGGTTTTTCAAAAGACATTTTGAGAAAAAAAGGAACCGTTGGATCTCTTCTTTGTAAAAATGAAATGGACTCACTCACAACCCAGTTTGTTGGATGTAACTTCTCATCTTTATCCCAAGGTCTAGCTTCCCAAGAATTACAATCCATTCCGTCATCAATCAAATCAACATCATAACCAACTTTACCCTTTAAAAAGGCTAGATAGTCACTAACATAATCAAATTGACTTCCATAAGCCTTATCATACTTTCTATCAACATGTAGATACCCATCGTGAAGTAAGACATGATCAAACCCAAGTCTCTGTCTGGAAGGAAAAACATGCATCTTACCAATACACTCTGTTTGATAACCCATATCTTTAAAGACTTTTGGAAGAGTATTAGTAAAATTCCAAGGCACCTCATCTTGATAACCAACACGTCCACTTTTATCTTGGTCTAAGCCAGTCAATAAAGCTGCCCTAGCAGGAACGCAAGAAGGAACTGGAGAATAGGCATTTTCAAAATTATAACCTACACTAGCCATCATATCTAATGTTGGAGTGCTAACTAGCTTATCCTTACTATTCAAGGATAAGGCGTCTGCTCTCATTTGATCTACAACAATCAAAATAATATTTGGCTGTTTTGTCTGAACCATAAAATCTCCTTTCTAATATGGCAAAAGAGGCACAAGAAGATATCTACCTTTACTGCACCCCTTTCTATATCAATCTCTCTATATAAAGCAATAACATTCTTGTTATGTTTTATAGAACAATGAACTAAAATATGACTAAATCGATTAGGAAATTCAAATCATTTTCTAGTACTGTTTTAGAAGTTACAGTGTACTATTCCAACTTCAACAAACTATAAACCTTGGTCTAATAACAATTTTAGTGGAGATAAGAAATCCTACACCTAACTCATCTTACACGTAATCTATTTCTATTTTATCACAAAAAACGCAAGTAAGACCATTAACTCAATTCAGTTTTATCTGCCATTTTCACAAATGGGAAATAAGTCAAGACACTAATAATCAAACAAACAACTGATAAGATGATGGCACGCCAATCAAATGCTGTAGAGAAGAAACCATATAAAATTGGAGGCATTACCCAAGTAACATTTTGTGTAACAGGTGAAACAAGACCCCAGCTTGTTGCCCAGTAAGCTACCGTTGCCATGAAAACCGGGCTAAGTACAAATGGTATAAATAGCAAAGGATTCAAGACAACTGGTAAACCATAATTGACCGGCTCACCAATATTAAACAGAACTGGTGCTAGACCAAGTTTAGCAACTTTTCGATAATGACTGTTTCTTGAAAAAATTAAAATAGCAAGTACCAATCCTAATCCTCCAAACCAGACAAACGCCCCAAAAGACCCACTTGTCCATATATAAGGAATCGGTTCACCTTTTTGGAAAGCATCCAGATTCGCTAACATAGCAACTCCAAACAGCCCTTCCATGATGGGAGCCAATACATTTCCTCCATGGAGACCAAAAAACCAGAATAACTTATTTAAAAAGATCATCAGAATAACTGCAAAGAAACTTTGAGACAAACCTAGTAATGGCGTTTGTAACACCTTGTAAACCCAATCAATCAATAAGTCATTGCTAAGTAAATGGAAAACATAAGTCAAGATGGCTACTATATACATCGCCATAAATCCTGGAATGATAGAAGTGAACGGCTTAGCAATCGCAGGGGGAACTGAATCTGGTAACTTGATTACCCAGTTCTTTTTCATTACTTTACAGAAAATAATAGAGGCTAAAAATCCAATCATCATGGCTGTAAAGTAGCCTCTGGCATTAATATGGTTTCCTGGAATCACATTCCCAATAGTTACCATCAGATTTTTACCATCAAATGCTAGATTATCAATTCCTTGTAAGATCTGATCTAATTTCACATCTCCTACATTTGCCAAAGGGAAACTCTTTGTAACTGTACTTCCAATCGAAATGACAAACGAAGCAAGTGATACCAAACCAGCAGAAACTGTATCAACCTTGTAAATCTTAGCGATATTCACTCCCAAGCAATAGATGAACAACAAAGAAACAATTGGTATACTTCCCTTGAATACCAAATTATTGATGTCAACAAGCCACTGAAAGGTTTTCGTAATACTTTCTAGGTGAAATTGTTGTGGTAAATCCACTAGAAAAGCATTTAATAACAAAGCAATGGAACCTGTCATAATAACAGGCATAGTCCCCACAAATGAATCACGTAAAGCAACTAAAAACTTCTGATTCCCAACTTTCATTGCAATTGGAGAAAGTTTTTCTTGCATTTTATCCAACATTGTATTCATACTAAACTCCTAATTTTTTTCAAATCGTTCGTATACTTCTACCACTTCTTTCGCCAAGTCAACAAAAGTCAGACTCGTCATTAAATGATCTTGCGCGTGTACCATCAAGAGGCTAATTGATGTTTCTTCCCCCTGTGCCTCTCTTGTCAACATTTCTGTTTGAGCCTTATGCGCCTGTAATAAGGCAGCATTCGCATCAGCTAATCTTCGATTGGCTTTAGAGAAATCCCCTTTTTTTGCTGCCTGAATAGCCTCCATAGCATTACTTTTGGCTTCCCCACCATACATAATTAGCCCCATTACAGATTCTAAATTACTTTCATCCATAACATTCTCCTCAATCTTAGTCTAATAAACTTTCAGCTAAATCTAAAACTTTAGAACCATTCATCATTCCGTAATCTGTCATCGGAATAACCGCCACAGGAATCTGTCTATCTTTTAGTTTTTCTTGAAAGTCCCCTAGTAAATAGCGAACTTGGGGGCCTAAAAGCAACACATTTACTTCTTTTGTTGCTACAATTTCTTCTGCTTCAGGAGCTGGAACTGCAAAAATTTCTGCATCCAACCCCTTATCTTCTGCTGCCTTTTGCATCTTTGTCACTAGCAGACTTGTACTCATACCTGCTGCACATGCTAACATAATTGTTACTTTAGCCATAGCTTACTCCTTTATCACCTATTTACTGACCTAGCCAAGCGAGATACTGTATGTCTCACTCCTCTAATTGCCTTGCTCAATGCATAAATATTATCGACTGTTGCCAGTCCCCCATATCCTGCGTCACCTATATGTTGAATATCAACTCCACAAATTTTATTTCTAAGTGCAATTTCCTTAATAGTATCTGTATCAGATGTTTCTTGGCTAGTACCAATAGCACTCAATACAAGACCACCCTTACTATGAACGAGATCAACGACTTCACGCAACTCTTGGTCATGAAAGGCTGGAACGGTTCCAACTGCTGGAACAAGTATCACATCCGCACCTGCTTCCAACAATTGCTCTGCGACAGAAAGCTCTGCCACAGGCTCATTCACTCCTGCCCCGTGCATCTTACCTGCAATAATCAAACCAGAAAAGTTTTCCTTAGCAGTTTGAACAGCCTTAATGATTTCTCGATTGCTAACTCCTGTTCCAGGATTTCCAGTCAAACAGACAAAGTCAAAACCTAACTCCTCTATTCGCTTCAATGTTTCAACACTAGCAACACGACCTGCAACAATTTCCTGTGTTTCCTCTAGCATCTTTGCAGATGGGTCAATCGGTTCCAAATTTACACCAATTGGACAAGCAACAAGCTGGTGTAAGCGATGAATAACATCATCACCTGAACTATCCAAAGCATAAATTTTAGGCTCAAAAACATCAACACAATTCAATAAAATCATATCAGCTCCAAAAGCTCTAGCAATTTCAGAATTAGTTATATCCCCAACAAATGTCTCACGAGTAACTACATTTTCAGATAGAACAACTCTACCTTCACTTGCTAAAATACTTTGTTTTAATTCTTCAGCATTCATCTGTAATATCTCAGATGGATTTGCACTAATTAAACGTTTCATTCTCAATCCTCCAATAACTTAAACCGTTTTTCAATAGCTATTACAAATGGTAAATAAAGTAAGACATCCAAAACAATCAATACAATTTGTAATAATGAACCAGAAATACTTCCTGTAGCAAGTAAACCACTTATAACAGGTGGCATAGTCCAACCTGGATCTGTATAAGTTAGCGGAACCAAACCTGATGCCATTGCTCCCCACGCTACTAGTAAGTTAAACATTGGAGCTAAGATAAATGGAACTAGTAACAAAATGTTCAAAACAATAGGAACGCCAAACATTGCTGGTTCATTTATATTAAATAATCCAGGTATAACAGTTATAGGTGCCAAAGTTTTTAGTTGTTTACTAGCTTTCTTCTTATGTGCTAAATATCCTAACGCAAGAACTAAACCTATGGTTGCACCACCGCCACCTATGAATACAAAATTATCCATAAATACGCTAGTAAAAATATTTGGAAGAGTTTCTCCAGTTTGATAAGCTACTTTATTTGCATCTAGATTAGCTAACCATAACGGTTTCATAACTGCATTAACAACATTTCCTCCGTGTAATCCTACAAACCAAAAACTACTATTAAGGAAAATTAAGATAAGAAGACCAATAACATTATTTCCTAAAAGTCCAAGTGGACCTCCCAAAGCTACTTGAGCAATTTCATGAAGATTAGGTAAACTTAATTTATCTAAAGTTGCATAAACAATCAACCAACCAACAATAGTCACTGCACCAGGAATAATGGCACTAAAGCTTTTAGATACTGCTGGTGGAACACCATCCGGCATTTTTATCTGTATATTATGATTTATAAACCATTGGTAGATATAGCCATTAATCAATCCTAAAATCATAGCAACAAATAAACCTTTTGATGCCATGAAAGCGGTAGGCATTCCTGCTCCAGCCTCTCCTCTAATGAAAGGCGTAACTGTAATAAAAGATGATAATGACACAATACCAGCAGGAATACCATCAACTTTGTATTGTCTAGCCATAAAGTAAGCGATACCAAAACTAGCTACAAGACCAAGTAATCCAAAACTACTATCAACACCCTTCCATAAATAGTCAGCAACACCAATATCACCCAGATATTTTTCCCATCCTGGAATAGGAAAACTTGCAATAACCATTAGTAATGAACCTATCAACAATAAAGGTATAGTTAGAGTAATACCGTCTCGAATAGAAACCAACGCTTTATTATTACCCAATCTAGCCGCTACTGGAAGTAACTTTTCTTGTAATAATTTTTCCATAACCTTTTCCTCTTAAATATATTTTATTATCAAAAGTTATCAATTATCTTTATTTTTTGACGTCAAGTTGTTATTTGATTATCTTTTGTTATTTATATTTTACAACTATAAGAAAGCCTTGTCAAGGATTTGTGTAAATATTTGATTATTTTTTATTATCAATATATAATAAAAAGAGACCAGTAAGCAATGAAAAGCTTAAAAAGATTAACATCTACATTTATCCATAGCAAAAAATCATAGGATTTTAAGAATCTGACAACTAGGAAGAAAACTAATATGACCTTATCTAAGAAACAATTACAACTAAGAGCTAAAATACTGGAAACAGTTTACACATTAGGTCCCATTTCACGAATTGAAATCGCTACTAAAACAGGAATAACACCTGCAACAACTAGCAGTATCACAAATGATCTGATTAAAGAAAATATTCTCTTAGAACTTGGTGAAGACGAACACGATACAAGCGTAGGGAGAAAAAAAATCCTGCTAGACATTCAAGCTAAACGATTTTACTACATTGGTTGTGAACTATCTGAAAAACATTTCACTTTTGCTTTAGGAGATAATCTAGGAAATATCTTAAAGGAAGAGAAAGAAATTGTTACTAAACAGTTAATCCAAGAAAAGGGAAATCAACTCATTAACCAGACACTAAAGCAATTCTTAAATAACTGCTCTGATTATGAAATAGAAGCAATTGGAATCGCGCTACCTGGTCGCTATTTAGATGATTATAAAATAACAACAAACAATCCTTTATGGCAACATATCGACTTAGAAATGATTCAATCCCACTTTGATAAGCCTTTGTTTTTCTCTAACAATGTTAACTGTATGGCTATAGGTAAACGCCTATTTAGTCGCCAACAGAATGACCCTAATTTTGCTTATTTTCATTTTGCTAGAGGTATGCACTGTTCTTATATCTACGACGGAAACATTTATGGGAAAGGAAATCTAATGATTGGAGAAATAGGGCATACAGTTGTTTCATCTGAGGGAGAAGAATGTAGCTGCGGGCGCAAGGGATGCTTACAAACTTTTGCCGGAGAATCTTGGTTAATCAAAAAATCAAAAATTCTATATCATCAATCTCCCTATTCTCTACTTCCTAGTTTAGTCAAAAATGCCGATGATATTGATATCCAAGTTATTTTAACCGCTTATCAATTAGGTGACACTGGAATAATCACACTTATCCATCAAGCCTTACTCTATCTTAGTCAAACCATTTTAAATATCAGTATGATGATTGACTCTCAAAAAATCTACCTACATAGTCCTTTACTAACAAATCAACACATCATCCAAAAACTATATAGTGAAATGAACTACAAACCCAAACTGCTCTATAATCGCCTACCTGAAGTCATTATTGAACCTTACAATGATTTTACAGCCGCACACTCAGCTATTGCACTTTGTTTGTATCATACAATTCTACATTCTTAATTTTCTATTACATTTAATAAATAGGCTAAAAAGAGGGAGTATATCATAAAAAGCGAATAAACCTGTTTTCTGAAAATCAGAATTCTGTTTTGTTCGCTTTCTTTATATTTGGAATTATACTCCTATCTCCCATTTTTCATAATGTATAGTAAAATGAAATAATAACAGGACGAATCGATCGGGACAGTCAAATCGATTTCTAACAATGTTTTAGAAGTAGAGGTGTACTATTCTAGTTTCAATCTACTATATTTTCTTACAGGTGCTTCAACCATTTGAACGATTTCAAATCCTTCTTTTTGGTAAAGATTCTGAGCTCTTTGATTTGCCTCGAAGACATTTAGAGAAATACTATCTATATCTTCATTTTCAAAGGCCAAACTAACAAATTTCCTTAAAGCCTGGCTACCTAAGCCTTGCTCCTGTTTCTGGGGGTTGATAAAAAATCTCCCGATATGAAGATTGCTGTCTTCTAGCCTGATTTTCTGGATAAGTCCCACAAACTCTTGTTCATCAAAGATTGAAAAGACTCCTTCCAAGGCTTGAAGGGTCAGTAGAAAAGGAATCCTTGGTCCCATCCATTGTTCTTGAAAGACTTTGCCTAAGGAGTTGGACCATTGGCATACGAGCTGAGCGTTTTCTATACTCACCTTTTCTTCAAAACGAATTGTCATCTTTTCCTCACCATCTTATCTATGTTTCTCCATTATACTATTTCTCCCATTTTTTACGAATAGATAAGTATGATTGATTTTTATTTTTTTCTCGTCGGGAGCATTCTCGCTTCCTTTCTTGGTTTGGTCATTGACCGTTTTCCAGAGCAATCCATTATCAGTTCAGCCAGTCACTGCGATTCCTGTCAGACTCGCTTGCGTCCCTTAGATTTGATTCCGATTCTCTCACAGGTCTTCAATCGCTTTTGCTGTCGCTACTGCAAGGTCCGCTATCCTGTCTGGTATGCCCTCTTTGAACTAGGCTTAGGACTCCTCTTTCTGCTTTACTCTTGGGAATTACTTTCCTTGAGTCAAGTCATCCTAATCACTGCTGGTTTGACCTTGGGTATCTACGACTTTCGCCATCAGGAATATCCCTTACTGGTCTGGATGACTTTCCACCTAATCCTAATAGCTTCCTCTGGCTGGAATCTGGTCATGGTCTCCTTCCTCATACTTGGAATTTTGGCTCATTTTATCGATATCCGCATGGGTGCAGGGGATTTCCTTTTTTTAGCTTCTTGCGCTCTCGTCTTTAGCGTAACGGAGTTACTGATCTTGATTCAGTTCGCCTCTGCGACGGGTATCCTGGCCTTTCTCCTGCAAAAGAAAAAGGAAAGACTTCCTTTCGTGCCTTTCCTCTTACTTGCTGCTTGTGTGATTATTTTTGGTAAGCTACTGCTTGTCTGATAAAATCCAATTTCTGCCATATGTCCTTCATGAAATTATTTCACAGTTAAATTATAAATTATTTCTTTTGTACAAAGGGATGATGTTATCAAATCGATCTGTTCTTCTATCTTCTTGATACTGATCAAAAAATTTCATTTCGACTGAAAATATTTCGCTTATAAACTGTAAACGAATACTTTGTTTAGACATTATAGTCGCTAGACTGACTAGATGATTACTCAAAACGACGTCCAGAATACTCTTTACTTTGCTTGGTTTTTTAACAAAAATTTGATCATCCAAAGGTTCAATCATTTTGTAACCTTTTTGCGCAATTTGACGATAAAAGTAAGAATGTTGCTTTGGAGTCAATAATCCTAACTTAAAAGCTCGATACTCTAAAGCCTGTATCGAAACATTCAAATCCGACTTCAATAAAATATAACTATCAGGATTGCTGACACGCTTGCCAACCCTCTCTTCAAATTTGACTAAAAACTCTTCTTTTGGCAATAAAAAACATGATGCAAAATAATTTGCTTCTTGCTCCAAACGATCGCCATCTTCATTCATATCTTTATATTTATGTAAAAGAATATGTCCTAGCTCATGAGCTAAATCAAAATTTCGACGTACAGATGATTTATTCGTTCCCAACACAATATAAGGTCTTCCCAATTTTGACCATGCGCTATAAGCATCAGCTTGACCATTAATTAATCGTTCCACGATATAGATGCCTGAACGTTCTAATTTATAAAGCAAATCATGATTATCTTTTGAAATACCTAATTTTTCCCTGGCATAAAGAGCCAATTCCTCAATGGATTCTCCCTTATGATAAGATTCACTCACTACATTACTTAGGTCATGAATTGTAATATTAGGTATAATTACAAAACTTTCAAAATAATCAATCAAACTATCTACCTTATGTAAATACATAGTTTGAATATCTATTGTTTTCCGGGTTGCTAGGTCTGCATTTCTAAAGGCAATTACAGAAGAATCAAATCGAATGCTCTCTTCTTCCTGTTCAAAATAAGTTAAATCAACATGAAATTGGTTGGCCAAATGCATTTTGGTTGATAATTTAGGTTTCGTTTCGTTGGACTCAAACTGCCAAATGGCTTGTTCCGTTAAATTAATTCTCTGAGCTAATTCTGCTCTACTTAAACCATTTAACAGCCGTAATTCTTTCAATACCCGACCATTAAACATTTACATACTCCTTACTACTTTTGACCTTCTTGTTTTTCTATTCTTGAAATAATTTCAAAATCTTCTGTTTCCGATAATTCTGAAAAATTAGGAATATCTTGATATTTAGCTTCTTCGAAATGGTACGAACTTGATTGAATATACTCAGACAAATCTTGAATCAAGTGTAACTGACCAGTTCGTGCATCAGGCATAACAACATCTACAGATATAATATTGTTTTCTGAGTCCGCCTCATAAGTTAAAATCATAAATTTTTCGATATTCGAATTTTTAGTAGCTTGTTCAATTTCTTGAATCATTTCATCAGAAACTAACTCCATCTGAATTGGAAAGGAATGACTATCTTCATCATTTTTGTAGGAAGCATGTTGATTAAGATAAAGTGTATTCATCTGAGCATATTCAAATAAGTAGCCACTCTTATTTTTTTGTACCAAAGGAAATTGGTTCGTAAGTCGCTTCTTACCCTTTATAATTAACAATACTTTCCCATATTTTTCTGTATTTGTTTCAAATTCTAAATATCCCCAAGTCTGTCCTGCTAATTGTAATTTATACTCAAACAAATCTGCTGATGCAAATGCAGTATCAATATGATTAGGTCGCGTCCATGCATAACCATTCGGCACTATCATTGTCTCTCTTTTTCTAGACGTTCATCTACATAATCTTTTTGCCCTTTCATCAAAGTATCTACAATTTTTTGTGCCTCAAGCGAATCAAAGAGATCCTGATTCAACATAATTCTTCCTCCCCCAAATACTTTTTAATGAATTATATCATTTTCTTAAAGAAATTACTACAATAATTAGCTTTTTCTTAAAGTTCTGTGTCAGAGTAATTTAGAAAATTATATCTTCTATAGTAAAATCAATTAAAAACTGAACAAATTTATTGGGAAATTCAAATCACTTTCTTAAAATATTTTAGGAACCGTAGTGTAATATTCCAGATTCAATTCACTATAAAACTAGCCTTTCTCCTGCAAAAGAAAAAGGAAAGACTTCCTTTCGTGTCTTTCCTCTTACTTGCTACTTGTTTGATTATTTTTGGTAAGCTACTGCTTGTCTGATAAAATCCTGAATCGGCTCTCCTTGGTGGAGAGCTTTTACTATTTTCGAACCGACGATAACACCATCTGACACCGCATTGAAGCGTTCCAGATCGGCTTGACTAGATACACCAAAACCTGTCAAGACTGGGATGTCGGCCACTTGATGAAGTTGCGCCAAGTGCTTGTCCAAATCTGCACGGTAATTGCCTGATTTCCCTGTCACCCCATTGATGGCAACGGCATAGACGAATCCCTCCGCGCCTTCAATCAACTCTTTCTGGCGCTCAATTCCTGTGGTCAAGCTTACTAAAGGAATCAAGGCGATATCTGTATCTGCCAAAAATGGTTCTACAAAGTTGGCATGTTCATGAGGCAAGTCTGGGATAATCAAGCCCTTCACAGCTGTATCAGCCAGATCTTTGACAAAGTTCTCCACACCGTACTGAAAGAGGGGGTTGAAGTAGGTCATGATGACCAGTGGAATCTCTGTTTCAATGGTTTTCAAGGTTTCAACTAAAGCCTGGGTAGAGGTCCCGTGGGCTAAACTGCGCAAGCCAGCTTCTTCGATAACAGGTCCATCTGCAACAGGGTCTGAAAAGGGAATACCCACTTCAATAGCAGAGACACCCAAATCTTCTAAAAAGTGAATTGTTTCAGCAAGACCGTCCAAACCTTTCTCGTGGTCACCAGCCATGATATAGGGAACGAAAATTCCTTTTCCAGTTACTTTTATAGCATTCAATTTTTCTGTTAGTGTCTTAGGCATGAGCTTCTCCCTTCTTTGCTGCATCTGCTTCCAAGCGGTCTTTGACTTGAACCACATCCTTGTCCCCACGACCTGATAGGCAGACAATCATAGACTTTTCTGGTCCAAGTTCTTTGGCCAATTTCACCGCAAAGGCGATAGCATGGCTAGATTCCAAGGCTGGGATAATCCCTTCCACACGAGACAAGAGTTGGAATCCTTCCAAGGCTTCTTCGTCTGTCACAGGGACATAGCTGGCACGTTTAATATCGTGGTAGTGAGAATGCTCTGGACCGATACCAGGATAGTCCAAACCTGCTGAGATAGAGAAGGCTTCAAGAATTTGACCATGGGCATCTTGGAGCACATCCATGAGGGAACCGTGAAGGACACCTGGACGACCCTTGGTCAAGGTAGCTGCGTGGTGCTCCGTATCCACACCAAGTCCAGCCGCTTCAGCTCCATACATGGCTACTGACTCATCTTCTACAAAGGGATGGAAGAGACCAATGGCATTCGACCCACCACCAACACAGGCTACTAGGGCATCTGGCAGATTTTGTCCTGTCAAGTCACGGTACTGTTGTTTAGCCTCTCGACCAATGACACTTTGGAAGTCACGAACAATTTCTGGAAATGGATGAGGCCCCAAGGCAGAACCAAGGATATAGTGGGTATCATCTATATTAGCCACCCATGAACGAAGAGCTGCATTGACCGCATCCTTGAGCACGCGCGAACCATCTGTCACGGCCTCGACCTTAGCTCCCAAAAGCTCCATACGGAAGACATTGAGGGCTTGGCGTTTGACATCTTCCTCACCCATGTAGATGGTACATTCCATGTTAAAGAGGGCCGCAGCAGTTGCAGTTGCCACACCGTGCTGACCAGCACCAGTTTCTGCGATAATTTTCTTTTTACCCATACGTTTGGCAAGCCAAACTTGTCCTAAGGCATTGTTAATCTTGTGGGCTCCTGTATGGTTAAGGTCTTCCCGTTTGAGATAAATCTTGGCTCCGCCGATATGCTGGGTCAAGTTTTTTGCGTAGTAAAGGGGAGTTTCACGTCCCACATACTGGCGCAAAAGTTGGTTTAATTCCTCTTGGAAACTTGGGTCTGCCTGACTTTCACGGTAGGCCTTCTCCAACTCCAAAACTGCTGTCATCAATGTTTCTGGGACAAAACGTCCGCCGAATTTTCCGTAAAATCCATCTTTATTTGGTTCCTGATATGCCATGCTTTACCCTCTCTATAAATCTTCTAATCTTTTCATGATCTTTTTGTCCATCTGTCTCCACTCCGCTCGATACATCTACTGCATAGGGAGTAAAATGTTGAATTGCTTTTACTACATTATCTTCATTAAGGCCACCTGCGATAAAGAAGGGCTGTGCTAGTCCAGTCGTATCCAGTTGACCCCAATCAAAGGACTGACCACTTCCTGCCACAGGGGCATCAAAGAGTAGATAATCTGCCTGAGAATTGGGGACATGCCCATTTCCATCTACCTGCACAGCCTGAATACTGGCACAAGGCAAATTCTCAAATAAATCATCTGCCACCTGACCGTGAACTTGAACCAAGTCCAAGCTAACTTTGTCAATCGCTTCCAGCAGTTCTACCCGACTTGGTGAAACAAATACTCCAACCTTTTTCACATCTGCAGGAATAAGCTTTGCCAACTCAGCTGCCTCTTCTAAAGTCACCTGTCTTTTACTAGGTGCGAAGACAAAACCGATATAGTCGGCTCCTGCTGAAACGGCTGTTTCCACCGCTTCTTTGGTCGATAGTCCACAAATCTTAACCTTTGTCAATCTGCAACTCCTTGATTCTCTGGACCACATTTTCTGCCTGCATAAGAGCTGTCCCTACCAAAATTCCGTTAAAGTATGGGGCTAGTCGTTCCGCATCCTGCCCTGTGAAAATGGCAGATTCAGAAATGTAATAGCGACCTTCCTCAAAGTAAGGGGCTAAATCTACACTGGTCTGCAAGTCGACCTCAAAGGTAGTCAAGTTGCGGTTGTTGACCCCGATAATCTCAGCACCAAGTCTGTGGGCTACCTCTAGTTCAGCTAGATTGTGAGTCTCCACTAAGACTTCCAGACCAAGCTCTGTCGCGTAGTCGTAAAGTTCCTTAAGACGTTCTTCTGCCAAGGCTGCCACAATGAGCAAGATAACTGTCGCACCTGCATTGCGAGCGCGGATAATTTGCTTTTCATCTATGATAAAGTCTTTGTTGAGCGTCGGAATCTCTACCTGACTGGAAATTTCCCGTAGATAATCCAAATGCCCTTTAAAGAAAACCTCATCTGTCAACACCGAAATCATCACTGCTCCGTTTTCTTCATAAGTCTGGGCCTGTTGCACAATATCCACATCGAGATTGATATCTCCCAAACTAGGGCTAGCTTTCTTGACCTCAGCGATTACCTGCAAGCGGTCCTGATGATTCTTCAAAAATTCTGCCAAGCGATAGGTCTGGCGCAGAGGCTGGATTTGCTCCAGCTTCATCTGCTCCACCTCACGCGCCTTCTGCTCTAAGATTCGTGCTAAAAATTCCTGACTCATTTTTGGTACTCCTGTAACAGTCTGAGTTTTTCAAGGGCCTTGCCTCTAGCAATCACTTGACGGGCCAAGGCAACTCCTTCCTTGATGCTATCAATCTTACCATTAGCATAGAAACCAAGACCAGCATTCAAGACTGTCGTTTCCAAGAATGGACTTGCTTCGTTTTTCAGAACGCTAAGCAAAATTTCTGCATTTTCCTGAGCATTCCCACCACGAATATCTTCCATAGCATAGCCTTCCATTCCCAAATCCTCTGGAGTAAAGCTTGACAAGCTGATTTCGCCATTTTCAAGAAGTGCAATCTTGGTTGTTCCGTTCAAGCCAGCTTCATCCAACCCTTCTGGTCCAGCAACCACGATGGCACGTTTGCGACCCATATTTTTCAAAACCTGAGCTGTACTTTCTAGGAGTTCTGGACGACTAATTCCAAGAAGCTGTGTTTCTAAAGCCATTGGATGAATCAGTGGACCAGTCAAGTTCATAATCGTTGGAATTCCCAATTCCAAACGAGCTGGCATGATGTATTTCATAGCTGGGTGCATATTTTTAGCGAAGAGAAAGACGATTCCAGTTTTATCAAAGACCTTACCTAGTTCAGCTGGTTTGAGGTCAAGATTGATTCCCAAGGCTTCGAGGACATCTGCGGAACCAGATTTAGAAGAAATCGAGCGGTTACCATGCTTGGCCATGTGAATACCGCCACCAGCCAAGACAAAGGCTGCAGTTGTGGAAATATTAAAACTGAAAGACTTGTCCCCACCTGTACCACAGTTGTCCATGGCATCATGAATCTCAGTTGGAATATGCTGGGCATGTCCTCTCATGACTTGGGCAATGGCTGTGCGTTCTTCAGGTGTTTCCCCCTTCATCTTAAGAGCTAAGAGGAGAGAAGCAATCTGCGCTTCAGTTACACGCCCAGTTACGATACGCTCAATGACATCCGTCATTTCCACACCTGATAAATTTTCAAATTTTGCTAGTTTTTCAATAATCTCTTTCATCCTAGTTTCCTCACTTTACAACCTTCTCGATAAAATTCCGAATAGAAGACAAGCCGTCTGGCGTTCCAATGCTCTCTGGATGGTACTGGAAGCCATAAATCGGTAGGTTTTTATGTTGAATCCCCATGATGGCTTGGTCATCAGTCGAACGAGCTGTCACTTCAAAGTCTTCTGGCATTTCCTCAATCAAAATACTGTGATAACGCATGACCGCACGTCCATCCTCAATACCTTGATACAAAACAGATGGCGCTTCAAAGTTGATATTGCTCTGTTTCCCATGCATGACTTTTGGAGCCAAACCTAGCTTACCACCAAAGACTTCTGCAATGGCTTGGTGGCCCAAACAAATCCCTAGAATCGGCTTCTTGCCTGCAAAATCACGAATCATGTCTTCCATCTTTCCAGCATCAACTGGCCAACCAGGACCAGGAGAAAAGACCAGACCATCTGCTTTTTCAGCTTCTTCATACAGCTTGGAATCATCATTTCTCAGAACCTGAACTTCTGCAAAATTCCCAATGTATTGGGCCAAGTTATAGGTAAAAGAATCATAGTTGTCAATCAATAAAATCATGGTCTTAGTTCTCCAATTCTAGTCATAGATTTTGCTTTGTTAATGGTTTCTTGGTATTCGTTTTGGGCGATAGAGTCGTAGACAATCCCTGCCCCAGCCTGCACATAGGCTCTTTGATTTTTGAGAATCATGGTTCGGATGGCAATGGCCAAATCCATATCACCCGTCGCAGACAAGTAGCCGATTGCTCCTGCATATACGCTCCGTTTTTCCGTTTCCAGTTCATAGATGCGTCTCATAGCTCGAATTTTTGGTGCTCCAGAAACGGTTCCAGCAGGAAGCGTTGCTTTCAAGGCATCCATGGCAGTGAGTTCTGCAAGCAAACGTCCCTTGACCACACTGGTCAAATGCATGACGTAGCGGAAGAGCTCCACCTCCATATACTTAGTAACTTGGACACTGGCCGTCTCAGAGATGCGGCCAATATCGTTACGCCCCAAGTCTACCAACATTCGATGTTCTGCTGTTTCCTTCTCATCAGAGAGGAGGTCAGTCGCCAAGGCCTTGTCTTCTTCATCCGTAGCCCCTCTTGGTCGCGTCCCTGCAATCGGATTGGTTGTCACGATGCCATTTTTGACAGAAACCAAACTTTCTGGACTAGCTCCGATGATTTGATAATCCCCAAAATCATAGAAATAAAGGTAATTAGAAGGATTAATCACGCGGAGATTTCTGTAGAAGTCAAATGGATTTCCAGTAACTTCTGCTGAGAAGCGCTGACTGAGTACACATTGGAACATATCTCCGTTACGAATCAAGTCGCGAGCGGTTTCCACCATTTCCTCAAACTTCTGAGGAGCGATATGGGGTTTGAAGTCTAACGGAGATAGATCCAAGTCTTCAAATTCATTTGGAGCAGGAATGCGTAACTCCTCAAGCACTTGGTTCAAGGATTTTTCCAAGGCCTCTTGACTGCGCTCACTATAAAGTGCATCCTCTATGACATGTATCTTCTCCTTCTTGTGGTCAAAGACCATATAGCTCTCATAGACAAAGAAATGCATGTCTGGCGTCCCAATTGTATCCTCAGGGATTTGACCAATTTCTTCATAAAGCGAAATCATATCGTAACCCACAAAACCAATGGCTCCACCACCAAAAGGGAGCTCTGAGTGGTGCTGACTCTTATGAATCACTTCATAAAGGAAATCCAAGGGATCCCGATCAATCACTTGACCATTTTGATAGAGAACTCCATTTTCAAACTTAATCTCAAAAACTGGATTATAGGCTAGGATAGAAAAACGAGCTGTTTCCTTGTCTCTCGGAATACTCTCTAAGATAACCTTGTGTTGCCCCTTTAAGCGCATATAAGCCAAGATTGGTGATAAGACATCTCCATGAATGATTCGTTCCATTGTAATTTCCCTTTCAGTTCGAATTCTAGTTCGTAGCGACTGTATGAAAAATCCCCACGCAAAATAACTTGCGTGAGGACGAAATTCGCGGTGCCACCTCAATTATAGGATTTCTCCTATCTCTCATTCCTGTCTCAGATATCTCCTGTAACAGGCTGTGCGATAAAGGGCACTCCCTTGAGAATGATGTTTTCTTCTCTCGTTTCAGATGAACCCAACTTTACAGCTTTCTCTGCTTGTTTTCAGCAACCACAAGCTCTCTGTGAGAGAAAGAACTGTAATTTTTCCATCTATTATTTTTTAGCTTCTAGTAGTCTGCAATCGCAGCTAGGTCCTTGCCTCCACGACCAGAGACATTGATGAAGAGATGTTCATCTCGGTACACCTTTATACTCTTCGAAAATCTCTTCAAACCGCGTCAACGTCGCCTTGCCGTAGGTATGGTTACTGACTTCGTCAGTTCTATCCACAACCTCAAAACAGTGTTTTGAGCTGACTTCGTCAGTTCTATCCACAACCTCAAAACAGTGTTTTGAGCAACCTGCGGCTAGTTTCCTAGTTTGCTCTTTGATTTTCATTGAGTATTACTAGCTTTTTTCGTATTAGTCCAGCCTTTTTGTTTACTTTTAGTAGGAGGCAAGGATCTGTAGATAGAACTCAAGTTCATCAAAGCGACTTAAGGCCCTAATAAAAGATAAACCAAACGACGGATAGAAAAAAGCCCACACACAGAATATACTTCCGTGTGAGGGCGTTGGTAACGCGGTGCCACCTCAATTATAAAGGGACTATCCCTTTACATCTCTGCCTTGTTTAACAACAAGCTGCACTGTAAGGTGTGCGCACCGAATTTTCATTGTTTCAAATTCATTTTCAAAATCAGCCCACTTTCACTACTTCCAACCACCTATTCACAATCACCACAGGCTCCCTGAAGATCAAAAATAGTTACTTTTCTGATTTGTTGAACTTATTTTAATACTTTGTTTTTTCTTTGTCAAGACTTTTTTACGATTTTTTTGAAAATATCATTCGAATATGACCATGTCTTCCTTAAATCGAACATGAACATGTCCCACTTGTTAGAAATTGGATCCAACTCAATAGAAACTGAATGGAGGCTAAACAGAACTTATTTTAGAACACTCCATCTTTTCCACTAGGATTTTCAAGAATTAAACAATACTAGAAACTCTGTCTCCTAACAAATTTAGGAGAAACTTCAACAGATGTGACACTTTCCCCTTTAATAATTGCTAAAACACCTTCTATCATTTCTTTAGCCAATTTAACATAATTGGGAGCAATTGTAGACAAAGCTGGAGTATAATACTGAGAAATAGGAATATTATCAAATCCAATGATAGAAATATCATCTGGAATAAGAATTCCTTTCTCATAGCACGCACGAATCAAGCCCTGAACCTTTTCATCTCCTGAAACAAAAATAATGTCCGGATAATTTTGGGTAGTCAAGTGCTGCATTGCATAAGAATAAACTGAATCAATTGTAGATAAGCCATAAATGACTTTTAAATCCATAAAGTAATTTTTATCATTCAGAAAAGAACGCACACCTCTTTCACGATCCTTATTAACATGGGATTCTCCTCCCATAAGCAACCACATATTTTTAAATTTTTCTTCAGTTACAGCTTTCATCATATCATAAGTAGCTTGAAAATTATTATTAGATACATAGACTACTCCAGACGTTTGAGATTCACCGAAAACAAGAAAAGGCATATGGTTCTTCTTTAAATACTGAATTCTGATATCATCTACACTTTCATAAAAAACAATAACACCATCTACTAGGCTACCTGTGCTTGATATAATTGAATTACTAATTGTATCCTCCTCTCCAAAGTACTCAACTATAGCATTAACACCAAATTCTTTACACGTCCGTAACACTTTATCTAACAGCGTATGAAACCAAATTAAAGGAAAAGAGTCGATTTTTTTTACAGAAATCAATATATTTATAGCTTCTTTTTTAGTTAAATTTTTTGCATACGCATTTGGAATATACGACAATTCCTCTATAACTTTTTGAATCGCTTGATAAGTTTCTTCTTTAACATTTACTCCACCATTAATAACTCGTGAAACTGTTTTTGGAGAAAAACCTGATAAACGTGCAATATCATAAATAGTTACCTTTTTCCCATTTATATTTTTCATTTCAGTCCTCTATTACAAACATTCTAATATTACTATACAATATTTAATTTTTTTTAACAAGAGAATTTAGTAAATTATTTAAGATCCACAAATTCACAAAATTAATTTTACAAATATTCTTCCCCTTCAAAAAAGTTTAAATTGCATTTCACACCTTTATTTTTAAGAATGTTTCCAACTTCACGACAAATAAATTCATATGAGAAAAAACTGCCATAAAATTGTAGATTAACTTTTTCAGTAAAATGTGTAGGATTTATAAAAACATATAATAGCCTGTCAATGTAACATTTTAACATAGAGTTAATTTTTTCTTTAAAGATAACATTTGTTATCAACTCATCAGGAGGTAAATGAAAGGCAAACACCATTTCACAAATATCATAAAAAGAAATAAATTTGTATACTTGTATCAAACAATTATTATCAAAATATTCTATTTTACCTAAATCAAAATTGATTTTATAATCTTTCATAAAAACCTCTGAGCAAAAATCTACTCAAAAATTAGATGATTAAAACATCTAAAAAACAAAAGGACAAAAACATCTGTCCCTTTGTTTACTAAATTTCAGCTAATTTCTTCGACATAAATAACACCTACAATATTAGCAATTTCTTCCATCAGTCGAAGATGTTCAAATCTACCTGATAATTCCAGAGTAATAAATGACGCTATTTTTTTATCTGGAACATCAAAGTATTCAATTCTGTCAGAATTAACATCTCCAAACGCTGTTCTTGAATCGGTCATTCTGATACCATTTTCTGCACAATAAACCAATACACGATTATAGGCTTCTGTAGATTTAACCACTATATACAATTCAATCATTTTAGAACGATTTTGCAGATATTTTTTTAGTGGTTGGAACATGGATATCACACCCCAAACAGAAATGGCTACTAAAAGAGCTCCCTCATAAAAACCTACTCCAATAGCTAATCCAATTCCTGCCGAAGCCCAAATGCCTGCTGCAGTTGTCAGACCTGTAATTTTCTTTTTATCTGTAATAAGAATCGTTCCAGCGCCTAGAAAACCCACACCTGATATAACTTGAGCTCCTAATCGTGTAGGATCTCCTGTCCCAAATTTATAAGATACGTATTCATTCGTCATCATAATCAAACATGCAGCTAGACAAACAATACTATAAGTTCGGATGCCTGCAGGCTGGGATTTGCTCCCTCTCTCTAAACCAATTATACTACCAATGACTACTGATAAAACAATCCTGACAACTATTTCAATATTTGATAACCCAAGACTAGTGGCTGTCATGATTATTTCCTTACTTTACGCCCCGGTCTTTGTGTGAAGTATAATACCGTTCCAGAAATAATCATCAAAACAATTGTATAAACAAATACCAGAGCTTGTGCATTAGATGTTGCTGTTTCATCACCTGCAGATCGAATCGTAATACCTAATGGTTGAGCTAGGGGATGGTAAAGGAATACAGATAAGTCGAAGTCAGTTAATAAAGAGTTAAAGTTTAAAGCAATAACAGAGAGAACAACCGGTAAAATAAATGGAATGATAACCTTCATCATAGTATAAAAAGGTGAAGCACCCATACTTCTTGCTGCATCTTCCATCTCATCATCAACACTAAATAAAATAGCACGTACCATTCTATAAGAAAATGGGATTTTTACAACTATATATGCAATAAGTAGAATTACCAAACTACCTACCAAAATCTGATTCAAGACAAGAAATTGTGGCTGATTAAAAGTAAATAATAAACTTACTGCTAAAAGTGTACTTGGTAGTAACCAAGGAAGTAGAGCACCATATTCAAATAAGAAATCAAAACGAGATTTATGTTTTCTGACAACACGAGCAAATACCACTGCGAGAATTGTTGCTGTTGTCGCAGCAATAATAGAATAAATAAAGCTGACCAAGAATGGAGAGAATGCCGCACTATTACTAAAGAATAAGCGATAATTTTCTAAAGTAAAGTTTGATAATGTTAAGTTACCTGTTTGAATTGCAACTGGATCTGTAAATGAGTATAATACTATAAAAATTAGTGGAAGCATGAAAACTGTGAACAATCCATATGCTACAATGTGAGCAATGATATTCCAAGGCTTAGACGCAATTTTTTGTTTTTTAAGAGGCGCTTTAGTCTTAGAGATAGAAATATAATTTCCACCTTTTTCTATCTTATTCATGATAGTAAGCAAAATTGTAGTTGCAATACCTAAAATAATTGCAAGTAAGGCAGCTAAATCACGAGAATTCCCCATCCCTGCAAATGTAATAATCATTGGATTTATAGTTTGAAATTCTTTACCACCAACAATCATGGGTGCTGCTACTGCAGATAAACCACTAAGAAAAACCATAATAGTAAGTGCAAATAGAGTTGGAATTAAGGTTGGTAACACTACTTTTCGGAAAACAGTAAATGGTTTTGCTCCCATATTTCGAGCAGCCTCAATAGTGTGATAGTCAACGCTTCGAATTGTATTTGTTAAAAACAATGTATGATTAGCAGTTCCTGAAAATGTCATAATGAATAAGACTGCACCATACCCAATAAACCAGTTAGAGTCTAAAGAAGGGATAACATTTTGTAAAAATTTTGTAATCAATCCATAAGGACCATAGACAAATTTATATCCAGTCGCTAAAACCACTCCTCCATAAATTAAAGAGGTCATATAACCTAATTTTAAAATTTTAGCACCTTTAATATCAAAGTACTCTGTAAATAGAACACAAAGAATACCTACGACATTAACTGTAATAATAAGTGAAAATGCTAACTTAAAACTGTTCATAATACTCTGAAGTGCCCTCTGAGATTTTAGAACACGATGTACAGCATCAAGGGAAAATTCTCCTCCTTTTACAAATACATTCACTACTAGATCAAAGTTTGGATAAATAATAAATGTTACTAAGAACCAGATTAACCCTAAACGAATAAGCCAATCTTTTAAATTTAATTTATGACGCATACTGCACCTCCTTAAAATTGCAGAACGTCTGATGGTGTGATAAATAATTCCACACTTTCTCCGACAGATCTAATAGCAGCCTGACTATCAATACTTGTTACATTAAGAATCTGACTTTCAGAAACTTTTATTGTATAGTGAATTGTAACTCCAGAAAACTCAACATCAATAATTGTCCCTTTTAGAATGAAATCTTGTTCAGTTTCACGATTGAATCGAACTTTCTCTAATCGAATGTATCCTTTTTTATCCTCTAAGAAAACGCTTGTATTTTTCAATAATACTTCGTGGACTGTTTCATCGGTCAAAACATTAATATCTCCAATAAAATCACATACAAATTCAGTTTGAGAATTATGATAAATCTCCACTGGTGTACCGACCTGTTCGATGTATCCATTGTTAAAGACTGCAATTCTATCAGATAAAGTCAAGGCTTCCTCTTGATCATGAGTAACATATAAAGTAGTAATACCTAACTCTTTTTGAAGTCTTTTCAACTCTTTTCTCAAATCTACACGTAATTTTGCGTCAAGGTTTGACAATGGTTCATCTAGACAAAGAATTTTAGGTTCAAGAACCAGAGCACGAGCCAATGCTACCCTTTGTTGTTGACCCCCAGATAATTCTGATACATTACGCTGTAACTGTTGATCAGAGATCTTAATTTTTGCTGCCACTGCTGATACTTTAGCTTTAATAACATCTGGAGCTACCTTCTTAACTTTTAAACCAAATGCAATATTATCAAAAACAGTCATAGTTGGAAATAGCGCATAAGATTGAAATACAATACCAATTCCACGCTTTTCAGGTTCCAAATGAGTGACATCTGTTCCATTAACTTCAATACTTCCTGATGATGGATCTAAAAAACCTACTAATGCTCTCAAAGTAGTTGATTTACCACATCCTGAAGGCCCAAGAAATGTAAAGAATTCCCCTTCATGTATATCTAAATTCAGATTATCAATTGCAACAAAATCACCATATTTAATTTGAATATTATCAAATTTAATCATCTCACTAACTCCCTCTATTACTAAACCAAAAGCCTCTCTTTATTTCTTCCTTAAATTTAGAAATAATAGAGAGACTTGGACATAAAAAATAACTCTTATTTCTTATTTTACGTATTCTAATTCAGCTTTTTCTACCCATTCATCCAAATGCTTTCCAACAGCTTCCCAGTCAATATTTTGTGGTTTCACTTGATCAACAAATTTTTTCGTATCTTCAGGTAACTCTTTTAGGGCATCTTTATTGGCAGGAATAGATCCAAATTTTTTACTATATTCTACTTGAATTTCTGATTGACCAAACCAATCAATAAATTCTTTAGCTAACGCTTGTTTTTTACTAGTGCTTAAAACCATAGTTTGTTCAGTTACAAATGGTACACCAATCTCAGGAGTCATAACTTTGAATTCAACATTTTGTTCTTTTTGTCCGATTAACGCTCCAGAACCCCAGATCATACCGTATTGAATTGGGCTTTCTTTATCTAACGCTTTAACAACTGAGCTTTCACCTTTTTGAAGAGTATAGGCATTTGCAAAGTATTCTTTTGCAACTTCCCATCCTTTTTCTGATACGCCTAAATCTCCTTTTTCATCAAGGTAACGAACTAAGATACTTGCTAGAATTGCCCGTCCTGTACCACCTTGAAGACCATAAATTGAATATTTACCTTTATACTTACTACCTAATTCAGTCCAATCTTTAGGCATTTCTTTTACATCAGGCGCCCCAATTAAAACTAATGGTTGAACAATCACAGGATTATAATAATTATCTTTATCTGATAAAGATTGATCAATTTTATCTAACCATTTAGGCTTGTACTGTACTAGTAATTTTTGATCTCTAATTTTATTTGAGTCAACAGCACCAATTCCAAATACCATATCTGCAACTGCATTATTCTTCTCAGCAATAACACGGTCTGCTAATTGAGCGCCAGCGATATCAACCATTTTTATATTAAAACCAGCTTCTTTTGCTTTAGCAGTTAACCAATCACCACGACCATTTGAGACTGAGTTCGAATAGATAACTAATTCTTGACTTTTATCAGCTTTTTCTTCAGATGAAGAAGCAGTCGTAGAATTTGAACCTCCAGAGCAAGCAGCAAGTGTAGTAAGAGCAACTCCCGTTGCAAGTACAGTAGACCAAACTTTCATTTTTTTCATGATAAGTTCTCCTTTTTTATTATTTTATTTAAATTTTTCGTGATATGGAACAAATTGTCTCATATCTTCAAATACAGTATAGTCAATACGGTTTACAGTAATAGTTGGAATCTTCTCTAATAAAATTTCAGTTAATTCTGCTCTGACTTTAGTAAACTCTTCTTCCTCCTCTTCGGTTAGAGGAATCCGAAGATACCCAATTGAAATATGGAATTGATATCTATCATGATTAGGGAAACAAACACCTGCTTTTTCTGAGACATAAGTACGAATTTCTTCTAATCTCTTTGCAGAAGCTTCATCTGCAGGTTCAACTAGTATGTTTTGTTTTCCCATTTCAGTTATACGCATATGAATTTCTTCATCCAACAATGGAAAAATTTCAAGTTGTTTAGCAAAGTAATCATGTATTTCCTGTAAAGGTGTATCTAGAGGAAGATTACTGCTCCAAAACTCCGTTTCACGATTTTCATGGCACAACAATTCAATTACAGTCATGTGAATAGAATTCCTTGGAGTTAAAGTAAACTTATCGATAAATGGTAATTCTCTATAACGTGATTGAATAATATCAACAACTTCCATCAAATCTTGTTTAGTATAAAGATTTGCTACAACTGTATTCCCAGGGAAATGATTAAATTCCCCATTCTCTTTGAACTTAATTTTTGTTAAGTTTTTCATATAAAGACCTTCTTTTTTATATTTGACATCGGTGTCATCGTGTTTACATTATACAATGAAACCGTTTCCTTTGTCAAGCGCTGTCAAACATTTTTTTTAATTTATCTTTCATTAAAAGGTTAAGTAATTTTTCCAAAATACAGCACTCATATAGACAGTATCATCAATTATAGCCATTGGGATTTTTTGATTGCCAATTCCATGTATCTCTACACATGTCTTCAATCGATTTTGTTGTCCTCCAATAATTTATATGAGTTTAAACCGATTTCATCTTTAACCTCGAGTAAAGCAGTTTCAAATATTTGTTTAAGAGTTTTTGATTCTTTACAATTAACCGACAAACTTTCTGATAAAATATGTACAACTTCTGAGACTGAATAACCTATCTCCTCTTTAGAATTATATAAATCTGTAGCTCCACCAATAATCCAAAAATACTGATTTTGTGAACCTACAATATCCTCATTTTCTACGGAACTTCCTTGTATCGAACAAATTTTATTTATCTTTACCATAATACTTCAACCCTTTTAGTGTCAAAAGTAAACCAATTCCTGTCACTGTTAAGAATAGTTCCATAATCTTGTTCGAACCAGTCTTTGGTAATTTTTGTTTTACATCTACTATTTCTTTAGATTTATTAATATGATTTTCAGTTTCTCTGCCATCTCCAACTATTTTATAGTTTACTTCTTCTGTCTTATTATCTTGTTTATTGTCGATCTTGTCATTCATTTGTCTATTATCTTTACTTGAGTTAAACTCTCCGTTCTTCTGGTTACTATCAATTACATTATTTGAATTAGATTGTTTTTCCTCTTTGTTTTTTTCTTTTTCGTTTTTATCACTTAAATTATTTGTTACAATTTTGTAAAGCCCATTCTCCGTTACAATATTGAAATTACCATCGCTATCACGTATAACAGGTTCTTTCCCATTTGCATTAGATTTGATGAATGATATATACTTACCGGATAAATTATAAAATTGGTTATTTAAAACGGTTATTTTACCCTTTGAATCCTCAATAACAATTCCTTCTTTACCACCGAATATACTATTCTCTGAGACTACTAAATTATCACTAACTCGTAATAATTCAATATTTGGTTGTTCTGTTTCCTTAGAATTATTATTAATTACATTTTTTGTTACAGTAATATCTGATACTTTTCCTAAATATTCTGCACTATCTTTTGCAACTCGTATCACTTTTGTTTTAGGATCGGCAATATTAAATATATTTTCGGCGATAACCACCTGTTTATTTAAATCTAATAGGTCTTTAGTGTTTTTATAGCTATAAGCATTTACTAAAGCTGCTCCGTTTTCTCGATAATGTACACTCTCTCCTTTAACTTTCTTATCAAAGCGATTTCCTTTGATTAATACATCAGTGAATCCTGTAAAACGTACACCTGCATACATCATGTTATCAAAATGATTATTTAAAATTTTAATATTAGAGGGGTTCTGTGTCGACAATGTTTGATAGTGTGTGCCAATTGCTGTTACTAATTCCCCAGATTTATCACTTTTGCCAAAATAGGAATTTTGAATAGTCACATTTTCAGATTTTTTCCCATCATCATTCAAGGCATAAGGAAAACCTTTTCTAGTTAATGGTTCAATCTGAATGCTCTCCTTACTTATGATTTGCCCATCCTTCATCGTTTTGGGTAAGGCTTGCCCAAGAAAACGAGAATTATCAACTAATACATTTTTCGAACCTGCAATTTGAATAGTATGCCCTTGATAACTATCCTTGAATGTTACATTTTTTATAGTTACGTTATTTGAATTCCCAATAGCAAATGCACCTGAAGAATTTATAAGTGGTAGATTTTTTGCTTTAGTTCCTTCTTCATTCAAAGCACCGTTCATATCAATCGTACCACCAGAATAACTAATATCTTCTGTTGGGCCCCATTCTACTTGCGCACCATCATCTGTAAATAAACCTGTCATAAAAACAATGGAAGGGTGATTCTTAATATTTATACCATTTAGAATTGTAGCTTTCTCATTCAATTCTAAGTGTGTATGACTTTTTAAAAAAACAATTTCTTTTACTAAATAAGTTCCTTCAGGAAAATATACATTTCCTCCACCTAGCCCTTGAGCTGCAGCATCTATTGCATCTTGAATTGCTTGTCGATCATCATGAATCCCATCACCTACCGCACCATAATCTTTTACACTTAAAGCAGTATCTTCAAATTCTTTTTTGATAATTCTGTCACTTATAACATCTTCCTTATAACTCTTATTTTCATTAGTAGATGTTACTGTAGATTCAACTGTTCTGTTGTCTAATTGTGAATTGGAACGAATAGTACCATTAGAGCTGATACTATTAACACTTAACGAATTATCTAAACCATTAGTGGTTGAATTAGAGGCAATCATTTCAGCAGAACGATTTTGATTAACAGTTGGTGAATTATCTAAATCATTAGTAATTGCATTAGAAGACTCTTTTGTAGCCATCGGTGAAGAACTAGTAACAACTTCATCCGATAAAATACCTTGGCTTCCCAAAATTGAAATTGCCAATAGTACCGAGCAAGTCCCCACCTTTAATTTACGAATACTGAATACCTTATTAGGAACAAAATATTTCATCAGAACCTCCAATTTTTTTACTATTTTTAACAATTGATTATTACTTTTCTTAAAATAGATAGAATGACACCGCTGTCATTATCTTTATCATATATTTTCCAAATTGAATTGTCAAGGAATAACACAAGAAAATATTAAAATTTATACTCTTCGGAAATCTCTTCAAACTAGGTCAGTGCCGCCTTGCCCTAAGTCTAGGTTACTGACTTGGTCAGTTCTATAGTAGACTGAAACTATAATAGTACACCTCTACTTCTAAAACATTGTTAGAAATCGATTTAACTGTCCCGATTAATTTGTCCTATTCTTATTTCATTTTATTATATCTACAACCTCAAAGCAGGGTTTTGAGCTATCTATGGCCAACTTCCTAGTTTGCTCTTTAGCCTTCCATTCAAAAGTGATGCTATCTTTCTTAGCTTGAATATAAAATATCCCATTTACTATATTTAAATTTGTTGATATGTTGTAAATTATAAATGAAAGAACAAATATCTTGTCATACAAGCATTCGCCAGGGATATTTACATGAATATCGCTCATATGGCGGATTGAAACTAAAACACTACAATATATTTCTTAAATAGACCTTCTATAAAAGCTAGATTTAACCTCGATAAAAATAGATGCAGTGCTTCTAAAATACTGGAATAGGGCATATAGGTAATCGTAGACAAGTGTTTTATAGATTGTCTCGCAGGAGATGCAAGCATCACTAAACATATAGAGTATTTGTATTATTATAATATTAACATTCTATAAATTCTATCATGCAAAAGAATGACTAGAACATGAAAGACAGGCACAAAACTTTGAACAATATTCTGAAAACAAAAAAAGACGCGAGTTTCCACAATCTCACTCATGGAAACTCACGTCTTTCAAAAAATAGGGTGAATTGAAAACTAGAACAAGACACTAGATTTTCTAAATGATGTCTAGTAAGGATTCTAAATGCTACACCAAATTGCTCACATCTTATTTCAAACCACGGGACTCCCACAAGAAAGGAAAATCCTATAAAAATTCTCTCTCTGAGGAGAAAGGAGCCTCAACTACAGGTGTAAACTATTATCAATTGAAAACAACAGTTTTTACACTCAATTAGACTTTTTAGGGACAGGATCACTTTCGCTTGACTGTAGTTTGTCATTTTTTTGATAAAGTTAGCACTTTTTCAGAAACTGTTTTGAAAGTCTCAATGATATAGTCTACTTCTTCATCGCTTAATTTAGTATGAAGAGGGAGGGTAATTTCATTCTCAAAGAAGGCATAGGCCTTAGGATAGTTCGTCATATCAAATCCAAGATTCTTATAGGCTGTCAAGAGAGGAAGCGGTTTGTAGTGAACATTACTTGCAATTCCTGCTTTAGCCAATTCTTGGATGATGAGGTTGCGTTCTTCTAGGCTTGCTCCTTCTACACGGGTGATGTAGAGGTGGCGTGAAGATTCGACAGTTTCAGTCTTGTGTGCCAAAGGATGGATGCGAGAACCTGCAAAACCACTATCATAGCGGTCCACAATGTCCTTACGGCGTTGCAACAAACTTGGATAGCGGTCCAATTGTACCAAACCAAGTGAAGCCATGATATCGGTCATGTTGCACTTATAGGCTGGTGTAACGATATCGTATTCCCATGACCCCAATTGCATCTTGGCAAGAGCATCCTTAGTTTGCCCGTGAAGGGAAAGGATTTGGAATTCCTTGTACATCTCTTCGTCATCAATCACTGGATTGGCTTTCCAAGTCGCACTTCCACCTTCTGCCGTTGTAAAGTTCTTAACGGCATGGAATGAGAAGGAAGTAAAGTCAGCGATAGAACCAGAAGGTTGTCCTTTATAAGTAGATCCCAAAGCGTGGGCACTATCAGAGACAATGACAATACGGTTAAAGGCCTTTTGCCACTTGCTTGAAGCAGTAAAGAAGTCACGTTTTTTCTCCACGACTTGGAACAAACGGTCATAATCGCAAACAATCCCTGCGAGCTCTACTGGGATAATCACCTTAGTTTTCTCAGTGATAGCTTGCTCAAGCAGGTCATAGTCCATCTCAAACGTATCTGCTTGGATATCCACCATGACAGGGGTTGCTCCCACGTGCGTAATGACACTACATGAAGCCGTATAGGTCATGGCTGGAACGATGACTTCATCACCAGGTCCCACTTCCAAAACGCGTAAAATCAACTCCAGAGCGGCTGTCGCAGAGTTGAGACAAACAGTCTTAGGTGTCTGTGTGTAAAGAGACAAGCGGCGCTCCAGTTCTTTTGTTTTAGGACCTGTTGTGATCCAACCAGAACGCAGGGTATCCGCTACTTCAGCAATTTCTGCTTCTGTGATATCAGGCGGTGAAAATGGAATATTGTAATTTGGCATTGATTTGCTCCTTTTATCTGTACTCATTTTCTTATGACTACTTTATTTTAGTACCTCAAACACGGTTTGAAACATGATTTTGATGTCCCCAAAGAAACTAAACTCTCGGAGATAGGCGAGGTTATAGCGCATCTTTTCAGGAAGAACATGCTCCACATAGGCCTGATCAACTGACAGACCTTTCTCCGTCATTTGACTGATGATGGTGTCCTCATCCTTGTAGTTGATGCTGGCTGGAGAGGTAATTCCTGCTTGCAAGAGCAAGGTTGCCATCATTTCAGGGCTATACTGCTCTGTATAACGTGGCACTTCAGGTCGTGTACCGACAAAGGACATCTCACCTTTAAGGACATTGACCAACTGAGGCAGTTCGTCCAAACGGACACGTCGGATGAAATTTCCAACCTTGGTAATACGGCTATCGTTAGCAGAAGTCACCAGACTTCCTTTTTTATCCGCATCCGTCACCATGGTACGGAACTTCCAAATCTTGAACCGACGGTTGTACTGGGTCACACGCTCTTGCTTGTAAATCACTGGCCCCTTGCTATCCAACTTGATCCAAATGCTCAAGATGAGAAAGATGGGAGAGGTTAGAACCAGTAAGACCAAGGCCAAAAACCAGTCCAAGCAACGCTTGAAAATCAGCGAACCCTTCCTTTTAGAGACAAGATGGTAGTAAGACTCAACCTCGCTTGATTTCATTTCCACAGGCAAGTCTTCCCATTTCAGCATACTGTTCTCCTTTGTTTTTATTATACTATTTGTCAACATTTTTCATTATACCACAAAATGGAAAAGGCGGTGAAAGAAATCTGTAATTTGAAGGATTTCCTTCTAGTACTCAATGAAAATCAAAGTACAGCTTTGAGATTGCAGATAAAGCTGACATGGTTTAAAGAGATTTTCAAAGAGTATCGGCCATGGCCCCTGCCTGCAAACTATACATCTTGTGATAGGTTCCTCCCAGAGTCAAGAGTTCCTCATGGGTTCCACTCTCGATAATGCGTCCCTTATCCAAGACATAGATGCAGTTGGCGTCTTGAATAGTAGAAAGGCGGTGAGCGATAGCAATAGTTGTTCGGCCCTGTCTCATCTTCGCCAGAGAAGCTTGAACCAAGCTTTCTGTTTCAGAGTCAATATTGGCTGTCGCTTCATCCAAAATCAGGATTTTAGGCTGGCTGGCGACTGTTCTAGCAAAGGCAAGAAGCTGGCGCTGCCCAGTAGAGAAGCTCGAACCACGCTCGGAAACAGGGGAGTCGTACCCCTGAGGAAGTTCTTGAATAAAGGAATCTGCATCCACAAAGGCTGCCGCAGCCTGAACCTGCTCATCACTGATTTCTTGGTACATGGCGATATTGGACTTAATAGTTCCATGATAGAGGAAGGGTTCCTGTAAAACCAAACCGATGTTTTTTCTCAGCTCTTCTTGACTGAAATCCCTGATATCCACATCATCCAAGAGAACTCTCCCTGACTGGAATTCATAAAAGCGCATGAGGACATTGATAATAGACGATTTCCCTGAACCTGTATGACCTACAAAGGCAATGGTTTCACCCTTATTAACAGAGAAAGAAATGTCATCCAGAATCGGATGTTTACCGTCATACGAGAAACACACATGTTCAAAACGGATATTGCCTTCTTTGACTTTGGCTTGCCCATTTTCTTGAAGGGGCTCATAGGTCCTCTCATCGATTAAGGCAAAGACACGGCCTGCAGAAACCATAGACGTTTGCAGTGTTGAAAAGTTTTGCGTCACCTCAATCAAAGGGTCAAAGAGGCGGTTGATGTACTGGATAAAAGCATACATGGTCCCGGCCGTTATCCCGATAGAAAGACCACGATAGCCAAAATAGGTCATCAAGACAGCATAACCTAGAAGTTTCAACAAACTCATGGCAGGTCTCAAAAAGAGGGCATCCAAGGCTACAGAACGGTTGGCATAGGCCAAGTGCTCTTGGTTGATTTCATCAAATTCTGCCTGCAGGCGCTTCTCTTGATTAAAAGCCTGAATAATCCTGATTCCCTCGATATTCTCTGCCAGCTTACTATTGATATCTGACAAGAGACTTCTGGTTTTCTCGATGATTTTCACTGACTTTTTTCGATAGAGATTGACCAAAAGGAAAATCAAGGGGAGAAAGAGCAAGACTAATGCTGTCAAACGAAAATCCAGCACCAACATGGTATAAAGGGTTGTCAGAAAGATAAAAACTGCTGAGATAAAGCTGGATAAAATCCCAGAAAACATATCACTAATCGTCTCGGTATCGTTGGTCAAACGAGAAACGATAGAACCTGCTGGCGTCTTGTCAAAGTAAGACATGCCCAGTTTCTCCATATTGGCAAAGGCATCCCGACGAATATCCCTAACAATACTGTAAGACACGCGCGCAAAGAGAAGATTGCCGACATACTGAACTACAGTTTGTAGGATGTAGAGACCATAGTAGACCAGCAAAACGGTCACGGCTAGTTGGTTAAGATTGCTGAGATACTGGTCGATAAAGTGGGAAGCCACAAGGGGAATGACACTTTTAATGACCGTCGTCGCTAGGAGAAAACTGAGTGCCAAAAAGGTAAGGAGTCCATAAGGCTTGAGATAGGACATCAAGCGCTTCAATACAGTCCATTGTTCTTGTTTATTCTGCATCTTCTTCTCCCTTCATTTCCAGCTGCTGAGACTGGTAGGTTTGGGCATACCAGCCATCCAAAGCTAGCAAGTCTTCGTGCCTGCCTCGTTCGATAATTTGACCATTTTGCAGGACTAAAATCAAATCTGCATGGACAACTGCACTCAGGCGATGGGCAGTGATAATGGTTGTCTTGTCCTTTCGCGTCTCCTTGAGGTTGTCGATAATCGCATACTCTGTCTTGGCATCTACGGCGGATAAGGAATCATCCAAAATCAAGATATCAGGGTCTAAAATCATAGCCCGACTCATAGCCAACCGTTGCTTTTGACCACCAGAAAGACTGACTCCTTTTTCACCAATCAGCGTATCAAATCCTTGAGGCATGTCTACAATATCTTGGTAAACTCGGGCTAGCTTAGTAGCTTCCTCGACCGCTGAAAGGGGCAAGTTAGGATTGCCAAAGCGGATATTGTCTAGGATTGAAGTCGCAAAAAGAAACTGGTCCTGAGGAACATAGCCCATGAGACTGCGAAGGTCTGTCAGACGATAGTCCCGAATATCGTGACCGTTTAGATAAATGGCGCCCTTATCCACATCGTATTCACGCAAGAGGAGCTTGATTAAGGACGTTTTCCCAGAGCCTGTCTGCCCAACCAAGCCCAGTGTTTGCCCTTTTGCCAAACTAAAGTGAATATCCGTCAGTGTTTCCTCATTTTCAAAAGCAAAGCTGTCAATGGCATACTCCAAACGCCCATTTTCAATACCATCCAGAGGAAACTCCGGGTCTTGTACAGGAGATTCCTGAGACAAAAGATTTTCAATCCGCTGGTAAGAAACCTTCCCTCGCTGAGTAGTATTAAAGAGGAAGCCGATGGCCATAAGAGGCCAGACCAGCATATCCAAATAGCTGATAAAGGTGACTAGATTCCCAACTGTAATCTGCCCTTCCTGAACCACCAAGGAGCCAACCAAAAGCGTTAAAACATAGGACGAACCAACAAACAAGAGAACCATAGGGTCAAAGAGACTATCATATTTCATGGTTTGCAGGTTCTTTTGGAAGGTTAATTCATTGACTGCCTGAAAAGACTTCAACTCGTCTGCCTGATAACCGAAAGACTTGGTCACTTTGATACCTGATACGGACTCCTGTACCTTGTTATTGAGTTCAGAAAAAGCAGCTTGGGATTCGCCAAAGGCCTTATGAGTCTTTCTCCCTAGGCGACTAGTCGCATAGGCCATGAAAGGTAGGGGGAGAATGGCAACAAGAGTCATTTGCCATGAGATGCTAAAGAGCATGGTCAACAAAGTCACCAGAGCCGTGATAGAGGCATCCACCGCAGACATGACACCGCCACCTGCTAAACGAGTCAAGGCATTGATATCATTGGTTGCGTGTGCCATCAGATCACCCGTCCGATAGGTTTGATAAAAGGCTGACGACATTTTTGTGAAATGCTTAAACAAGCGAGACCGCATGATCTGTCCCAAGCAATAAGAGGTCCCAAGGATATACATACGCCACACATAGCGCAAATAGTACATACCAAAGGCTGCAAGTAGCAAGTAAAATAGGCTAAGAAGGAGGTCCTGCTGGGTTAATTGCCCCGATGTGATGGCATCAATAACCCGCCCCATAACCATAGGAGGAATGAGATTGAGGACGGAAACCAAGACCAGGGCCACAATTCCGACTAGATAACGGCGTTTTTCTAACTTGAAAAACCACCAAAGTTTTTGAATAATGGACATAAAATCCCTTTCTGATTGCAAATGGAAACCTGAGGCCAATACTCAATGAAAATCAAAGAGCAAACTAGGAAACTAGCCGCAGGCTGCTCAAAGCACTGCTTTGAGGTTGTAGATAGAACTGACGAAGTCAGTAACCTACATACGGCAAGGCGACGTTGACGCGGTTTGAAGAGATTTTCGAAGAGTACAAGACCCCAGGTTTTTCTTTTTCATAAGTTACGACTGTAACAGCACCCTTGTCATATTCAGCAATAAAGATATTGGCTACATTGTCATGCCCTTGTTTACTGAGGTTATCAAGCAACCACTCTTCGCTACGACCAATCGATTCCAAGACGTCTACTTGAATCACACCGTCAGTCACAACTGGATACTTAGGATTTTCATCTCCCATTTGCACAACGATGAGTTGCCCATTTTGCTCTTGCACAGCTCGTTTGACTTGCTTCATCTGGAAAATCCCTTGGCTACGAAGTTTGAGGGCTACATCCGATGCAGACAAACCAACTGAACGACAGGCTTATGGGTCAATATTCCCATTTTTGATAAGGAGAGTTGGCTTACCATCAATCAAACGTTTCACAAAGTGAACATTGTTGTTGAGCTATTTGAGAGTCAAGATCAGTTTGATTAAAATTTCGATATAATTAAGTGTCATTTGTTCACATCCACCAGTTCAATTGCGTCTGTCTTATACAATTCGACTTTCTCTAACAGGTACTTGTCTGGCTCACTTCCGTTTAGGGCACGATAATAGCGATCTCCCACCTTGATAAGTGCGCCATCTGTGTTTGTGGAAGTATTAACATAGACTTCTGACTTGTCTACTCCCAAATCTTTGGAAACAACCTCGATGAAATGAAGTAAAGTTTGAAATTTATTGTTAGAAACTTGATTGTTTTGATAAGTCGTGATGCTGACCAAAAGCAGAGCTAAACAAGGCCAGAGCTGAAATCATGACCAACTCACGAAATTTGATTCCTTTTTTTATCATGGTATGCCTTGAAAGCAAAAAAACTGTCACAGCTAATAAAACAATCCCAAAGCCAACCATGATGCCATTTTGCTGACCGATTTGGCTGAGTACATAGTCATAAGAGTAGAATTTCATGTATTTTCACTCCCTTTCATAAAATCATTCTTAATTATAAACGAAAGAGAGTAATTTTTCAAACCATACGTTGGGGAAATAGACCTTTTTTTGGTATAATAAAATCTATAATCTGAATGAAAAAGGTAACTTTATGAAACTTATCTCATGGAATATTGATTCCCTAAACGCTGCCCTAACTAGTGACTCAGCTCGTGCCAAATTGTCCCAAGAAGTCCTACAAACCTTGGTCGCTGAAAATGCTGATATTATTGCTATCCAAGAAACCAAGCTTTCTGCCAAAGGACCTACAAAGAAACACGTGGAAATTTTAGAAGAACTCTTCCCAGGCTACGAAAACACGTGGCGCTCTTCCCAAGAGCCTGCCCGTAAAGGCTATGCTGGAACCATGTTCCTTTATAAGAAAGAACTTACGCCTACGATCAGCTTCCCAGAAATCGGTGCCCCTTCTACCATGGACTTGGAAGGCCGTATCATCACTCTAGAATTTGATGCATTTTTCGTAACCCAAGTTTACACTCCAAACGCTGGTGACGGTCTCAAACGCTTGGAAGAACGCCAAGTCTGGGATGTCAAATATGCGGAGTATTTGGCTGAACTAGACAAAGAAAAACCAGTCCTTGCGACCGGTGACTACAACGTAGCCCACAATGAAATCGACCTTGCAAATCCTGCTAGCAACCGCCGTTCACCTGGATTTACTGACGAGGAACGTGCTGGATTTACCAACCTATTGGCAACTGGATTTACTGATACCTTCCGCCATGTTCATGGCGATGTTCCTGAACGCTACACTTGGTGGGCACAACGCAGCAAAACTTCTAAAATCAACAATACAGGCTGGAGAATCGACTACTGGCTCACAAGTAACCGTATCGCTGACAAGGTCACTAAATCTGATATGATTGACTCAGGTGCTCGCCAAGACCATACACCGATTGTCTTGGAAATTGACTTGTAAGGATTTTCTATATGGACTACAATGCGGTCATTCCCGAGTTGCTTGTATCGAATATCGAACAGTCCCGGTCCTTCTACTGTGGTTTACTGGGTTTTAGGATTGAATACCAACGTCCAGAAGAAAACTTTCTCTTTCTCTTGAAGAGTGTCAACTAATGTTAGAGGAGGGAACAAAGGATCAACTAGCTGAACTGACCTATCCATTTGGTCGTGGAGTCAATCTCTCCTTTGGCATAAAGGATGTTTCAAAACTCTATTAAAGAGTGATGAAGGCAAACTATCCTATTTATCGTCCCTTGACCAAGAGAAAGTTTCGTGTCAGTGATCCCTATATCTATCCTCATGAATTTGCAGTTTTGGATCCAAATGGCTATTTTTTAAGATTTAGCGAGTAGAATAATAAAAATTGGGAAAAGTCTTTAAAGTTAGAAAAAGGCATATTGTCAGGTGTCTAAAAACTTGATAGTATGCCTTTTATGATGGAAAAATCTTCTAATACTCTTCGAAAATCTCTTCAAGCCACGTCAACGTCGCCTTACCGTAGGTATATGATACTGACTCTGTCAATTCTATCCACAACCTCAAAACAGTGTTTTGAGGTTGTGGATAGCTTCCTAGTTTGCTCTTTGATTTTCATTTAGTATAAATGTTAGCTTACAATGGAGTTTTTGTTCACCCTCTCTTCTTTTTGTTCGCTTTTTAAACCAAAACACTAACAAAATAGTTGATTTCTAAAGTTATTTAGTGTAAAATAAAAACATTGGCTCAAGCCTATTTAAAATTGAATATCGTTTTACTTGTTTATGTCGTGAATTGGCACGACGTTTCTACAAGGTGCCGGAACACCTAACAATAAGTAAGTCAGCAGTGAGATATGGCCGTTTTTGCCATGTCTATTTAGGGGACTTACTTAGAGATTAAGTAGGTCTTTTTTGAATATTTTTAATATTTCCCTTAATTAGTGCGGACGGGAGGTGAAATTATCCTGTGAATAATTTCAGGAATCCAGGGAATTTCATCCCTAATTTTTGAGCCCCTAGCTCTTTCATTTCTAGGCTTAGGCTAAAATAGTTCCCCGAACTATTTTACTCTCAAAAATCCCGTCATAGACAATAACAAGATTATTGTCTATGATACCACTACAACGGGAAATATTTGATAAGACTCGCTTCGCTCGTAATAGTTTTATCAAATATATAGTATTAGCAAAAGGGATCACTATAGAAATATTTAAACAACAAGTAAATTAACTTTTAGACTTTAGGAGGTCTTATGAAATTATTAGAAGAGCGCATCCTCAAGGATGGGCATATCTTGGGTGATAACATCCTCAAGGTAGATTCCTTTTTAACCCACCAAGTTGACTTTAGCTTGATGCGAGAGATTGGTAAGGTTTTTGCGGAAAAATTTGCTGCTGCTGGCATTACCAAGGTCGTAACCATTGAAGCGTCGGGTATTGCCCCAGCCGTTTTTACAGCTGAAGCCTTAAACGTTCCCATGATTTTCGCCAAAAAAGCTAAGAACATCACCATGAATGAAGGCATCTTAACTGCTCAAGTCTACTCCTTTACCAAACAGGTGACCAGCACCGTTTCTATCGCTGGAAAATTCCTCTCACCAGAGGACAAGGTTTTGATTATCGACGATTTCCTTGCTAATGGCCAAGCTGCTAAAGGCTTGATTCAAATCATCGAACAGGCCGGTGCCACAGTCCAAGCTATCGGTATCGTGATTGAGAAATCCTTCCAAGATGGTCGTGATTTGCTTGAAAAAGCAGGCTACCCTGTCCTATCACTTGCTCGCTTGGATCGTTTTGAAAATGGTCAGGTCGTATTTAAGGAGGCAGATCTCTAATGCAAACTCAAGAAAAACACTCGCAAGCAGCCGTTCTGGGCTTGCAGCACTTACTAGCCATGTACTCAGGATCTATCCTGGTTCCCATCATGATTGCGACAGCCCTTGGCTATTCAGCTGAGCAGTTGACCTACCTGATTTCTACAGATATCTTCATGTGTGGGGTGGCAACCTTCCTCCAACTCCAACTCAACAAATACTTTGGGATTGGACTCCCAGTCGTTCTTGGAGTTGCATTCCAGTCGGTCGCTCCCTTGATTATGATTGGGCAAAGCCATGGTAGTGGCGCTATGTTTGGTGCCCTTATCGCATCTGGGATTTACGTGGTTCTTGTTTCAGGCATCTTCTCAAAAGTAGCCAATCTCTTCCCATCTATCGTAACAGGATCTGTTATTACCACGATTGGTTTAACCTTGATCCCTGTCGCTATTGGAAATATGGGAAATAACGTTCCAGAGCCAACTGGTCAAAGTCTCTTGCTTTCAGCTATTACTGTTCTGATTATCCTCTTGATCAACATCTTTACCAAAGGATTTATCAAGTCTATCTCTATTTTGATTGGTCTGGTTGTTGGAACTGCCATTGCTGCTACTATGGGCTTGGTGGACTTCTCTCCTGTTGCGGTAGCTCCACTTGTCCATGTCCCAACTCCACTCTACTTTGGGATGCCAACCTTTGAAATCTCATCTATTGCCATGATGTGTATCATCGCAACGGTGTCTATGGTTGAGTCAACTGGTGTTTATCTAGCCTTGTCTGATATCACAAAAGATCCAATCGACAGCACGCGCCTTCGCAACGGTTACCGCGCAGAAGGTTTGGCGGTACTTCTCGGAGGAATCTTTAACACCTTCCCTTACACCGGATTTTCACAAAACGTTGGTTTGGTTAAATTGTCAGGCATCAAAAAACGCCTGCCAATCTACTACGCAGCTGGTTTCCTGGTTCTCCTTGGACTGCTTCCTAAGTTTGGTGCCCTTGCCCAAATCATTCCAAGCTCCGTCCTCGGCGGTGCCATGCTGGTGATGTTTGGTTTTGTATCTATTCAAGGGATGCAAATCCTCGCCCGAGTTGACTTTGCTAACAATGAACACAACTTCCTTATCGCAGCTGTTTCAATCGCTGCAGGTGTCGGTCTCAACAACAGTAATCTCTTTGTCAGCATGCCGACAGCCTTCCAAATGTTCTTCTCAAACGGAATCGTCGTAGCCAGCCTACTCGCTATTGTCCTCAATGCCGTATTAAATCATAAAAAGAAATAAGAAAAAGAGGTGCGAGCCTCTTTTTTGTGTGACAAAATAAAAACATCTACCTATTCATATATGCTAGTATCATAGTCCTGAAAATCATCTGCATCAAGAACAATTTCACAACTCTTATACTTTTCTCTTACAAGTCGTTCGGCTTCATCTGGATTTTCAGCCTCTATACTTACTAAACGTGATAAAGTTTCTGTAATTTCTACTGTATACTTTTTCAGTTTTAGATTGCTTTCCAATAATTCACCTATTAACAATAATCTATGATAGGAGCTATGTAGCCACTCTGGCAATTTATCTCCTACTTCCCACCCATATTTTTCCTTCATCAAAGCTAGTTGTTTTTCGTCACCAAATTTCATACTTTCAGATAACCATCTCACACAATCGGGATCTGATAAGGTACAGACGATTAAACTTAGGTTATCGTAACGGCTTTCAGTTTCATAATCAGGCCAGATGACTTTTAAGAAATCATACACCTCTTCTGATGCAACAAGTTGTTTCGTTTTCATAATTTCCGATACTTTCCTCTACCTTTAAATTCTATTATTTCTTTGTCTCTTAATATTTGAAGCTGTTGCCTAATCTTTTCTTTGATATGATTGTTCTTAACAAAGATATTTTTTAGGTCACTTTCAAAACGATACATATCTTCAAGGGTAAATTCTGAACCCTCTATCTTATCTATACAATTTAGAATTTCTATTGTCCAACCTCTTGATGACAGAGAGCTCTTCCTTAAAAATAAACCTTGCTTAAATTCTTTTGTAACTTTTTCTGGATCTCTAACTTGTCCATCTTGCACAAGAAATATCCTTCCTTTAGAAGGTACTTGTGATAAATCAATGTTACAACCAATCCAACCTGCTCGTCTAGCAGTTGGTGCAAGTGGTTTTCTTTGAATAATCGATTTCGGTGTAACAAATTGCTTCGGAAGGACAAGAAAGTTATTTACCTCAAAATTTTTTGTGTAAGTTAAAAAAAAGAAATTAGGATTATTATCTGCCTGCACACGCTTCATCATCGTTGCATAAGCACCATCATTGATTGTTGATGAAAAATTTCCTTTTTTGCTCTTTAGTTCAAACTCCTCACTACAATGATTACAGTAAAAATCTGCTACAGGCCGATTATTTTCAAAATGATTTAAGGGATTGTTCCCACAATTAGGGCAATAAGACTGACGATAAACCCAATCCTCCGTTAAGATACGTGCCTTTTGGCTATTACTTTTATAGGTTTCTACTAATTCTAAATTAAAGTGTAATTCCATTTAAAAATTCCTCACTAATATGAGAACTCACTCGATATAAGCAATTAAAATCTACTATAACTAGTATACCACATATATGTACCTATTACATTTGTATTTCATCACTCTCTTTTATATTTCCTTCTAACATATCTCATAAATTAAAAATGAGTGAGATAAATTTATCCCACTCACCTTTCTTTATATACTTACCCGTCTTTCCTCAGACCTTTGGCCTGTGACAAACATGGTAAAGGTTGCTTTACAGACATTTCTGCCCTCTTGATTGGTGATATCCACATCCATCACACAGGTTGTACGACCTTGATGGACACATTCTCCTTTAATGGTCAATACATCGTCGAGTTTTCCTGCCTTAAGGTAGTTGATAGAGGATTGGAGTGTCACCCCATCAAGTCCCAGCGAGATAACCACCAAACCACTGATTTGGTCACATAGCGTGAATAGATAGCCACCATGGGCATTGCCATAGTAGTTGAGCGACGAGTTCACTACTTTGGTCGTCACCACAACGTGACCATCTCTCATTTTTTCAATTTCGTAATTTTCAAAGGCAGATATAGCGTCAAAATGAAAGTCTTTCATCGTTTCCTCCTGATATTTCAAACGACACTATGATACTACTTTTTATAGGACTGTGCAAGGAGAAAGCTCCTAGTCTAGTGAAATTCCGACCTGTTCCACAAAGCGCATAAAGGCTGTCTGCCCTTGTTCTGTCTGCTTGTAGACTCCTGCATCCTCAAGTACACGCACAAAGATAGCACCCACAGAGTCCTTGACGATTGCAAGGGCTTTTTCTTTATCCGTTAGGTCTGGATGTTGGGATTTGAGTTGGTCTGCCCACTCCTGATGATAATCGGCAACTGTAACAGCTTCTCCTACAAGATAGCTAGCGACTTGCTCTACTTCTTCTTTCAGACGTGGTGGCAAGATTGCCAAGCCCATGACCTCAATCAAGCCGATATTTTCCTTCTTGATATGTTGGACATCCTTGTGGGGATGATAGATGCCATCAGGATGCTCTGCTGAAGTCTGATTGTCTCGCAAGACCAAGTCCAACTCAAACTGTCCATCACGCTTACGCGCTATTGGTGTGATGGTGTGATGCGGTGTCCCGTCTGTCTCTGCTAAAATCTGCACACTAGAATCTGAATACTGACGCCATTCCTGGAAAATCTTATCAGCTAAGTTAATCAAATCCTCTTTGGAATCCGAAGTCAAGCGTAGGACAGACATTGGCCACTTGATAATTCCAGCCTTGACCTGCTCAAAACCAGCAAATCGGAAGGTCTTTTGCAAGGGAGCCAATTCCATAGGAAATACGTGACGGCCTCCCTGATAATGATCATGAGTTAGAATAGAGCCCCCCACAATCGGCAGGTCGGCATTAGATCCAGCAAAATATCCTGGAAACTGCTCTACGATAGCCAACAGACGTTCAAAACTCTGACGACTAATGGCCATGGGACGATGCTGGCCATCTAAAAAGATACAATGCTCATTAAAGTAAGCATAGGGCGAATACTGGAACCCCCATTCCTGACCAACCATTTCAAAACGGATAATCCGGTGGTTGCTGCGAGCTGGGTGGTTGACCCGACCATGGTAACCCTCATTCTCTAAACAAAGTTGACACTGAGGATAATTACTAGCTTGCACCAACTTGGCTACCGCAATCTCTTTCGGATCCTTTTCAGGCTTAGAGAGATTGATGGTAATTTCAAGTTCTCCATAATCAGATGGAACACGATAAGCGATATTTTTAGCAATGGCCTTGAGTTTGATGTAATCATTTTTCTGACTGAGTTGATAAAAATCCTCTATCGCTTGCTCAGGAGAGTGGACATAGGCTTCCCAGAAGTCACGATTGACCTGACTCGGACAAGGAGTCACCAAGTCCATCAGTTCAGTACCAAGGATTTCACGCGCAGTCTGACTATCCTCAATCATCTCTAATCGAACGGCTTCCTCAACTAGCTGGTCCTTGAGGTCAATCAATTTATCCAGATTGGTCTCAACTTCCAAAACACCTTCTCCCACTCGTGCCAAAACACGATTGGTCAGGTAGATTCGATCCATTTCCTCAAATGAACTTTCAGAAATGACATGTGTTACAAATTTATCTACTAAGATCACTATAGAGCCTCCTTTTGACTAGTCAAGGACGCGAGTGCCACCTGCAACTTCAGCGATATAGAAGCTTGGAGCGTATCCAACTACTTCCTCGTAGTGTTTGCCTACAGCTTCCTTAAAGGCCTCAACAGTATCTTTTTGAACCAAGGCAATGGCACAGCCACCAAAACCAGCCCCTGTCATACGAGCACCGAGAACTCCTTCTTGTGCCCAAGCTGTGTGAACAAGGGTATCCAATTCCAAACCAGTTACTTCATAATCATGCTCCAGAGAAACGTGTGACGCATTCATCAAGCGTCCAAATGTTTCCAAATCTCCTGCTTGGAGTGCTACTTGAGCTTTGAGGGTACGTTGGTTTTCAAGCACAGCATGGCGAGCACGTTTCAAACGATTTTCATCTTTAATCAGATAGCTATATTGGTCAACGGCCCACTCGTCCAATTCACCCAGAGTCTGAATATCCAAGGAAACTTGCAATTCTTCCACTGCTTTTTCACACTCAGCACGACGTTCATTGTATTTAGAGTCCGCCAATTCACGGCGTTTGTTGGTGTTCATGATAACAACGACATTGTCCTTCAAATCAAGTGGCACCAAATCATACTCTAAGGTGTTGGTATCAAGGTAAATAGCACGTTGATCAGCCCCCATACCAATAGCAAACTGGTCCATGATACCAGAGTTGACTCCGATAAAGTTATTTTCTGTTTGTTTTCCGATTTTAACCAAATCGAGACGGTCTAGTTTTAAATCAAAGAGATGCTCTGCCACGACTCCTGTCAAGAGCTCCAAGGATGCTGAAGAAGACAAGCCAGAACCATTTGGGATATTCCCATAAACATAAAAATCAAAACCTTTGTCAATCACGTGCCCAGCTTCTTGCAAGAAATGAAGAACCCCTTTTGGATAGTTGGTCCAGTTGTGCTCTTTTTCAAACTTGAGGTCAGCGAGAGGCACTTCGATTATGCCCTTGTCCTCAAAGTTAGCTGAGTAGAAACGCAAGACTTGGTCGTCACGCTTACGAACTGCACCGTAAGTTCCCAAGGAAATAGCAGCAGGAAAAACGTGCCCACCGTTGTAGTCTGTGTGTTCACCAATCAAATTGATACGACCTGGTGAAAAGAAAGTTTGGTCTGCTTCTTGACCAAAAACAGCAAGAAAGTCTTTGCGAAGAGTTTCAGCAGTAAGATGTTGTGTCATATGATTTCTCCTTTGACTGTCCGTTAAGCCACCTTAACGTGTAATCGTTTTCTTCTATTGTATCCAAGGGATTTCTCAAGGTCAATCCTTTTTACTAAAATTTTAGTAAAATATCAGTAAAAAGAAGAAAAACATGATATACTAACCTAATCAAGGAGGATTTATGGCTACCTTAAAAGACATTGCACAGCTAGCCTCTGTCTCTATCGCGACCGTATCCCGCGTCCTCAATCGCGACCAGAGCCTATCTGTTACAGAAGAAACCAGACACCGTATTTTAACCGTTGCTGAAGAACTGGGCTACACCAAGCACCTCAAGACAGGCGAGTCCCACAAACCCAAGCAAAAGATTGCCATTATCCAATGGGTCAGCGAACAAGGGGAGCTGGACGACCTCTACTACTACCAGATTCGCCTAGGAATAGAAAAAAGAGCCCAAGAGTTGGACTATGATATCTTGCGCTATTTTAATGACCATCCTTTTACCTTAAGCGAGGAAGTGATTGGGATTCTCTGCATCGGAAAATTTAGCCGAGCTCAGATTTCTGCCTTTGAAGAATACCAAAAACCCCTGGTCTTTCTAGACAGTGATACACTTTCCCTGGGGCATACTTGTATTATTACGGACTTTTACACTGCCATAAAACAGGTTGTCGATTATTTCCTCAGCCAAGGAATGGACCGTATCGGGATTCTAACAGGCCTTGAAGAAACAACAGACCAAGAAGAAATCATTCAGGATAAGCGGCTGGAAAATTTCAGAAACTACAGTCAAGCAAAAGGAATCTATCATGATGAACTGATCTTTCAAGGAAACTTTACTGCCCAGTCTGGCTATGACTTGATGAAGGAAGCCATTCAGAACTTGGGAGACCAACTCCCACCAGCATTTTTCGCAGCCAGCGATAGTTTAGCCATCGGTGCCCTTCGTGCACTCCAAGAAGCTGGAATCAGCCTACCAGACCGTGTCAGCCTCATTTCATTTAACGACACCAGCCTAACCAAGCAGGTTTATCCTCCCCTCTCCAGCATCACAGTTTATACTGAAGAAATGGGGCGAGCAGGTATGGATATTCTTAACAAGGAAGTCCTCCACGGTCGCAAAATTCCTAGCCTGACCATGCTGGGAACCAGACTGACATTAAGAGAAAGTACCCTAAATCAAGAATAGGATAACATAAAAAACGAATAGAGTTCTAAAACTCCTATTCGTTTTTTATTCGATTACAATCATAGACTTAATGGTCTTACGTTCATCCATATATTTGTAGGCTTGGTCGATATCTTCCAGTTTATAACTTGAAGTAAAGACGCGACCTGGATTGATATCACCATCAAGGACGGCTTTTAGTAAAAATTGCTTATCGTATGTTGTAGCAGAAGCTGCCCCACCTGCTACAGAGATATTTTGCATAAATGTCGAACCAAGAGCACGATTATTATAGTGTGGGACTCCTACAAAGCCCATACGCCCTCCATTATGAAGAACACCTAGCGCCTGTTCTATAGCAGCCTCCGTACCAACACATTCAAGTGCTGCGTCTGCTCCTCCACCGAGGATTTCACGCACCTTGGTAATTCCTTCTTGACCACGTTCTGCAACAACAGCTGTCGCACCTGACTCCATAGCCATCTTTTGACGGTCTTCATGACGGCTCATAAGGATAATTTGTGATGCTCCACGCATCTTAGCCGCGATGACAGCACATTGACCAACAGCCCCATCACCGATAACAACAACCTTGTCCCCTTTTTGAACATTTGCAACACGCGCCGCATGATAGCCTGTCGGCATGACATCTGCAAGAGTCAAAAGGGACTTGAGCATCCCTTCTGTATAGTCAGAAGGTTGACCAGGGATTTTAACCAGCGCCCAGTTTGCATCGTGGAAGCGAATATATTCTGCCTGAAAATCACCCCCCAAATTATTGCCAATATGATTGTCGCAAGAACCGTCAAATCCAGCAAGACAGGCATCACACTCACCACATCCATGTGTAAAAGGGACAATCACAAAATCACCTGGTTTCACCGTCGTAATGGCTTCCCCAGCTTCTTCAACAATCCCAATCGCTTCGTGTCCACTATTTTTATGTCCAGCTTTCGTTTCTGGATTACGGTACCTCCATAAATCTGAACCACAAACGCACGCACGAACCACACGAATAATCACATCATCCGCTTCTATTATTTGCGGACGTTCAATGCTAGCAAGTCCAACCTGACCTGCCTTTGTATATACTGCTGATTTCATTTAAAATTTTCCTTCCTTATAAAGTTTAATTTTGAGATTTAAACGATTTAAAGCTGTCTGTAGCTGAGACAAGCGCTCCTCTAATTTTTGCTTTTCCTCTTCTAAAATACCAAGCCTCTCCTCTCTCGTTTCATCTCCCTTTTGGTAGAGCGACATATAGTCAACTAAACTATCTACAGAGACACCCGCCGAACGAAAACACTTAATAAATTCCAGCGCTTCGATATCCTGATCTTGAAAATCACGAATCCCAGTAGCAGTACGAGTAATCGGTGGCACAAGACCAACCCGTTCATAATACCGAATCGTATCCGCTGAAATTCCCAACAAATCACTGGCAGATTTAATATTCACACGCTAACCTCCTCTCATTTCATTCACTGAATTCACGCTATTCTAACTCACTTATCTTATTATATAACTTTGAGTTGACTCCAAGTCAAGCATTTTGTATCTAATCGAAAAATTTTTATCATTAACAATCATATATCTGGAGTTTATACAATGCTCTTCTCTTACCAATTTTTGAAATATTTAAATAATAAAGAAATTACTCTATTCCAAATAAGATAGTACCCAAGTATTTTTCACTTTTTTCTAATGTTGATGCTCATAACTCCGTTCCAAGTCACACACCTTTCGCTTATGGGTTTGGTGAGTTTCTAGGTCAGCATCAATTTCAATGGTAATATTTTGAAAACCACAATCTTTTAGGAAAATTCGAATAGACTCTTTACAAGTTTCCATATGTTCCATTTCTTTTAGACAAACATGGACAATGGCATTTTTTTCCAAAGCATCCATAGTCCAGAGATTAAGCTGATTAAGGCTGGCCACATTGTCCAATCGTTCCAGGCCACTCTTTACTTGCTTGATATCAAGACCTTCTGGCACAGCATCCAAGAAAATCTTGAGTGTAGACCAAAAACGTGAAAGGGCTTTTGAAAGAATAAAGAAAGAAATGACAAGGGACAAAAGAGGATCTAGGATATACCAGTCCGTAAATCGAAGAACAATCGCCATCAGGATAACAGCTACCCACCCTAGCGTATCTTCCAGAAAATGCAGACTCAGAATAGACTCATTCTTTGTCTTTCCCTTACCAACCACCAGACTCGCTAACAGATTGATAGTAATCGCAATAATTCCTAACCAGAGAATCCCCTCATCATTGACTGGTTGCGGATGCAAAATCTTCGTGACATTTTCCAAAATGACTAGAACAGAGCCTGTTACGAGAATCACAGCTGTTACCAAGGCTCCTAGCAGGCTAAACCGCTTATAGCCCAAGGTGTACTGATTGTCTTCTTCACGATTGGAGATTGTTTCTAGAAAAGCTGATATTCCAATTGCAATCACATCTCCCAAGTCATGCACAGAGTCAGCAAGAACAGCGCTAGAACCAAATACTCCACCTGCAATAAACTCAACAATGGCATAAGTCAAATTTAAGAAAAAAGCCACCCAAACAGCATATTTTGCCTTCATATTTCTCATTCCTTTGTTATAATAGGTTTATGAACACCTTGTTCATTATCATTATCCACTAAAACTCAAAGAAAGGATAGAAGCAAAACGTCAGCTTTATTCAGTTCTGAACAATTTGCCTTAAGTGTCCATATGACTAACATTGACCGCCGTATCAGCAAAACCAAAAAAGCCATCTATCAAGCTTTTATACAACTTTTGAATGCTAAGGGCTACGAGGCCACTACTGTTCAGGATATCATTGATCTCGCAGATGTGGGAAGATCCACCTTTTACTGTCACTATGAAAGTAAGGAGCTTCTTCTGGACCAGCTCTGCCGCTACCTCTTCCATCATCTTTTTGAAAGAGAGCAAGCCATTTCAACCGAGGACTACCTCGCCCACCTCTTTCTCCATTTTCATAAAAACCAAGACCATATCACCAGTCTGCTATTTTCCAAAAATGACTACTTCCTCCGTCAACTCCATAAAGAGCTAGAACACCATGTCTATTCCGTGCTAGCTGATAATTTAAAAGAAGCCCACCCTAATATGCCTACTTCTTACCTCCAACACTTGGTCGTGTCCAACTTTATCGAGACATTGACCTGGTGGCTCAAAAAAGGTCAAGATTTCACAGACCAGGAAGTTGTCCAATTTTATCTAGACCTTCTCATTCCTAAAAATTGAATATAGAGTAAAGCTCAGTTGTCTTATTTCTAGGTTACTGAGTTTTTTATCTTTTCAACAACAAAAGAGGACCCGCCGATCCTCTTTTTCATACTATAAATCCTTGATTATCAACTATATCTGTTTTAATCGAAATCTCAAAACAGCACTTTCAAACATCTTTTCCTAGTTAGGTAAATCAGTATTCTGCTTAGCTGCCTTGCTCCATTGATACCAACCAACTAGACTGTTAATGAGATAAATTAGATATTTCCCTTGAATTTGCAGGCTTTCTCCCCACCAGAGATAGATTGAAAAAACATTGGTAGCCGCCCAGAATATCCACTGTTCACGGTAAACAGCTGTCATGAGGATTTGCCCTACCCCATTGGTTGCATCTGTGATTGAATCACGATAGGGACGATTGGCACCAATAGACTGATAAATGAAGCCAAAGGCCAACCACCAAAGCACACTAATGGAAAGATACTTTGTCCAGCCCTTGCCGTCCAGTTTACGCGCGACAAACTCCTGCTTTTCCTTCTTAAACTGTGCCTGATAAATCCAAACTAGAAGTCCAATTGGCTGCATGACTGTGAAGTAAAGTGTAGTCAGCACCTCACCATAAAAGCCTTTCTGTAGGGCCAAAATAAGGTAAATAACAGAGTTAATCAAGCCAAAAAGATAATTACTTGCTCGACCTTCCGATACAAAGATTACACAGATAATCCCTGTCAAGCTACAAATCATCCCAATCCAGTCAACAATACGATGTTCGTAAACCAACTCCAGCCAGAGAGGAAAACTTCCTAAAACCAGCAAATAAATCCACTGGGCAAAACTACGATGGGCAAAGAGGTCATCCCAGATAGCCTTCATAGTTCCTGAAAATCCTAAATCAGCCATAGCCGCAACCATACGACGGTAACCACCTGACATTTCACCTAGGGTTGTTTTGATATTTTCAATTTTCTTTTGCAAATAAGTATGCATCATTTCTCCTTTTGTTTTTAAAGAGCCGTGTCTGGATAGACTTTCGGACGCAACGCTCTATTAGATAATGAACTGCCTATACACAAGATTTCTAACCTTAGTCGACATGAGCTGAAACCTCTTATTTGTTAAGTAGTTCACAAAATATTATACACCTATTTTATGAATAGTCAACTGTCTTTACAGTAAAATTTTAGAAAATCATGAAAATTTTCTCTTTCTTTCCATTTTAAGTGACATTCAGTCATTCTCACATCAAAAAAGCCCAGACGAAACTGTCTGAGCATTCTTTTATCTAGTCGTTTAAGGAAGTTGAGTTCAGTATGTTTAAAGTCTCTGTCCCATCATTTCTTCAACAAACCTTGTTCTTGGAGAAACTCCTTGGCTACTTGCTTTGCTGACTTGCCTTCAACACCGACTTGGTAGTTGAGCTGGCTCATCTGGCTTTCTGTAATCTTACCAGCCAATGTATTAAGAACTCTTTCCAACTCTGGGTGTTTCTTGAGAAGAGCTTCTTTCATGAGTGGAGCCCCTTGATAAGGTGGGAAGAGTTGCTTGTCATCTTCCAAGACCTGTAAATCATAACGCTCCAATTCCGCATCAGTCGAATAGGCATCCGTGATTTGAATATCCCCTGACTGAATTGCCTGATAACGAAGAGCTGGCTGCATAGTCGCCACATTGAGATTGAGACCATACATTGATTGCAAGCCCTTATTTCCATCTTCACGGTCGTTAAACTCAAGCGTAAAGCCTGCCTTCAGCTGCCCTTCCACTTTTTTCAAATCCGAAATGGTCTTCAAGCCATATTCTTGAGCAATCTTTTTCGGAACAGCTACAGCATAGGTATTTTGATAAGACATAGGTTTGAGATAGGCTAGATGATCCTGCTTGGCAATACCATCACGCGCCACTTGATAAACCTGCTCTGGCTCATGACTCACCTTGGGTGATGGTTGAAGCAAACTTTCAGTCACCGTACCGGTAAATTCAGGATAAATGTCAATATCACCTTTTTTCAGAGCTTCATAAAGGAAACTTGTCGTCCCAAAATTCGGTTTAATAGTCGCAGTCATGCTGGTATTTTCTTCAATCAGCAATTTATACATATTAGCCAAAATTTCTGGTTCTGGGCCTATTTTCCCAGCAATAACCAAGTTTTCCTTCTCTTTTTGAGCCAAAAGGGCTGGACTATAAGACAGACCCAGTAATAAAGCCACCAAGGCAAAACCAGAGAAAATCGTCCGCAATTTCGCTTTTTCCATTACTTTTAGTAGGAAGTTAAAGGCAATAGCTAGCACTGCAGAAGAAAGGGCCCCAATCAAAATCAAACTGGCATTATTACGGTCAATTCCCAACAGGATAAAGGAACCCAGTCCCCCTGCCCCAATCAAGGTCGCCAAGGTAGCCGTACCGATAATCAAGACCGCTGCCGTCCGAATTCCAGACATGATAACAGGCATGGCAAGTGGAATTTCAAACTTCTTGAGACGCTCCCATCTGGTCATCCCAAAGGCAATCCCAGCCTCTTGAAGACTCGGATCAATTCCCTTCAGCCCAGTAATAGTATTTTGTAAAATCGGAAAAATCGCATAAATCACTAGAGCTGTCAATGCCGGTAAAGTCCCAATTCCCATCAAGGGAATAAAGAGTCCCAACAAGGCCAGAGACGGGATGGTCTGGAAAATACCTGCAATCTGCAAGACCCAGTCGGCCAGCTTCTCATGATAGCGAAGAAAAACAGCCAAGGGAATCGCAAGCAAAATAGCTAGTAACAAGGTCAAAAGTGACAACTGCAAATGTTGAGATAGAGCTGTCAACCAATCACTAAAACGATCCTGAAAAGTTGCAATTAAATTAGTCATGAACACTACCTCCAAACAAGTCTGCTACAAAGTCTGTTGCAGGCGCTTTTAAAATTGTCTCGGGATTCGCTACCTGGCGAATTTCTCCATCCTGCAAGACAGCAATACGGTCCGCCAACTTCAAGGCTTCATCCGTATCATGGGTTACAAAAATCGTTGTCATCCCAAACTCTTTATGCAATTCTTTTGTCAGAACCTGCAACTGTTTTCTCGAAATAGCATCCAAGGCCGAAAAGGGTTCATCCATGAGGAAAATCTTGGGCTGACCAATCATAGCTCGGACAATACCGACCCGTTGCTGTTCTCCACCAGATAATTCACTAGGTAAGCGATGCCCATACTCGGCTACTGGTAAACCAACCTTAGCCAAAAGCTCTTCTGTTTTCTTCGTAATTTCTTCCTTGCTCCACCCCTTCATTTCAGGAATGAGAGCAATATTTTCCGCAACTGTTAGATTTGGAAAAAGAGCAATAGCCTGTAAAACATAACCAGTAGAAAGACGAAGTTCACGCTCATCATAGTCTTTGATGCGCTTCCCATCCATATAAATATTTCCATCAGTTGGTTCCAAAAGACGGTTAATCATCTTGAGCATGGTCGTCTTACCTGACCCAGAAGGCCCTACTAAAACCATAAATTCCCCATCCTCAATCTGTAAGTTGACATCTCTCAAGACATCCTTTTCTGTGTAGCGCAGTGCTACATTTTTGTATTCAATCATTCTTTGTCCTCAATTTAAAACTTCCCTCGATTAGTCAAGTCTTCTACCTTAGGTATGACTTCCTTATTATCCCAATGCTCCACAATTTTCCCGTTCTCTAAACGGAAGATATCGTACTGGGCATAAGCAACGCCATCAATCTGAGTCTGACCATAGCTAACCACATAGTTTCCTTGTCCTAAGAGTTGGAAAACAAAGTCAAAAGTGACACTATATTCAGCCACATAGTTTTTATAAGCAGCACTTCCTTGTCCAATCTCATGATTATGCTGAATCAAATCGTCTGCCACATAATCACTCCACTGCTCTAGCTCCCCATTTTGGAAAGTTTCTGTCAAGAAACGGCGAACCAGCTTTTTATTTTCTGCTTTCTTGTCCAAATCCTTGATTTCAAAATCTCCAAAAATTTGATCTAGTTGGTCATTTTCAGGTGTTCGATAGTAGTCAATGACATCCCAATGCTCAACAATACGACCATTCTCATCCGCACGGAAAGTATCCGTCGTCACCCATTGAGCTTCTCCACCATTCAGATATTGATGAACATGAACAAAGACCAGATTGCCATCCTCAATGGTGCGGACAATCTTAATCTGACGCTCTGGATGACGCTCAAAGAAATCTGCAAAGAAGGCTGCAAATCCTTCTTTCCCGTCAGGAACACCTGTCGAATGTTGGATATAGGTATCCCCTACAGACTGGGCTTGAGCCTCAGCAACTCGTCCGTCTTGAATGGCATGGATGTATAGGTTGTGAGCATTTTTCACTTGTTGTGACATATTCTAAACCTCATTTTCCTTCTCTTTCAGATTTGCCAAAATTCTTTCTTGAAAACCTTCAAATTGGTGAATTTCTTCCTCTGAAAATCCTTTGTAAAAGATAGTATCCAATTTCTGACTGACACGATGCCCCACTTCTTTCTGGAACTTGCCTAACTCCGTTAAAACTAAATACTTCTTACGCTTGTCTTTTCCACACGGACTAACAATTACAAGCTTTTGTTCCTCTAGCTTTTTTATCATAGTCGTCAGCGTATTATTCGCAAGCCCAGTCGCAAGCGCGATATCTGTCGCAGTTGCGCAGCCAGTTTCACTATTCCATAAAACCGCTAAAATCTTGCCCTGTTCACCCCTATAAAGAGCCTCAGGATCTTGACTCAGTAACTTTTGAAAAATCCGCCCATTCAACAAACGAATATGATGGGCTAGCAAATGACTATCTTTCATAACACCTCCAATTTATTTCGATATCGAAATGAATAAAATAATTGTAACACTCATCGTTCTAACTGTCAACTATTTCGATTTGGAAATAATTTTTGATAATTATTCACACCACCATACTCCGGCTCAACTAACTTTTAACGAGAGTTTCTAAATTCCTTCGTCCTCCAGTCTACAAAAGCCTTCCATCCGTACTATCCTATTTTTTATGAGGGGACACATTTTTCCTATCAGATCATTTATTTTAAAGATAGAAGTAAATCATAATTGCTTCCATCTGTTCTTTTATAGTATATTGAAGTTGGACTAGGGCACTGTATCTTCTAAAACATTGATAGAAAGCGATTTGAATTTCCCAATCAATTTGTTCGTATTTATAGCATTTTGAAACTAGAATAGGACGCCATGACTGCTAAAAGATTTCTATAAATTCATTTGATTTCCCTAATCAATTTGTTCATATCTTATTTCATTCCGCTATAATTTCACCTTACCCTATCTTTTTCGTAGCACCCTTCAAACAGCCTATCCCCTACCGTTTGACGATTCCTCACTTCACTCCACTTCCATTACAGAAGTTTCTTCACTACTATGGTCTCGGCTGACTTCTCATGATTCCTTGTTACTACTATTTGAACGCTCACGAGATAGGTCTTATAAAAAATGCTTTGATCCACAATGGAATCAAAGCATTTTAAAAAGTTCCTCATACATAAGCGCAGAAGTCGCAGTTCCTCTGTACTTGGCTTCTTCTCTTTTGACAAAGCGAGCCAAGTTGAGCAACTCAGGTGCTGGATGTTTGGGATTTAGGAGCAATTCACGATTGACCAGGCTTGAGAGACGAACTGCCTGCAATTGCTCATTTGTAGTAGGCAGTTTTTTAGTAGTCTCTAGGAGAGCAGCAACTAAATCTTCACTCAAATCATGTCGAGCATGATTGTAAAGATCTTTTATAAGGCTTTCTAGGTTTGGTTCTACCATCCCTACCACCTCCCTTATGGTTTAATAATGTTTAATCAAATCAACCGTTGAACGATCCAATTTCTTCACCAAGGCTTGTAAGAAAGCTTGCGCTTCTAGGAAGTCATCCATTGCATAGAGGGTTTGGTGAGAATGGATATAACGAGCGCAGACACCGATAGTTGTTGATGGGACACCACCATTTTTCAGATGAGCTGCACCTGCATCTGTTCCGCCTTTACCACAGTAGTATTGGTACTTGATACCAGCTTCTTCAGCCGTTGTCAAAAGGAAATCCTTCATCCCTGGGAGAAGCAAGTGACCTGGATCATAGAAACGAATCAAGGTTCCATCTCCAATCTTGCCTTGACCACCGTAGACATCACCTGCTGGTGAGCAATCAACTGCGAGGAAGACTTCTGGGTCAAACTTGGTTGTAGAGGTATGAGCGCCACGCAAACCAACTTCTTCTTGGACGTTAGAACCCAGATAGAGTTCATTGCCGAGTTTTTGACCTGATAAAGCTTCAGCTAGCTCGCTTACCATGAGGACACCGTAGCGGTTATCCCAAGCTTTTGAGATGATATTTTTTTCATTGGCTGTCAAAATTGCAGAACTATCTGGTACGATGGTATCACCAGGACGGATGCCAAAACTTTCTGCCTCAGCCTTGTCCGCAAAACCACCATCAAAAACGATATCGGCAATGGCTGGCATGGTTGGTCCCCCCTTTCCACGAGTCAAATGCGGAGGAACAGAACCTGAAATCACAGGAATTTCATGACCATCACGAGTCAAGAGTTTGAAACGTTGGCTGCTAACCACCATGGGGTTCCAGCCACCGATTTCTACGACACGGAAGGTACCATCTGGCTTGATTTCGCTGACCATAAAACCAACTTCGTCCATATGAGAAGCGACCAAGACGCGCGGTGCATCCACAGCTTCTGAATGTTTGATACCAAAAATACCACCCAAGCCATCTGTCACCACTTCATCCACATGCGGTGTCAACTTTTCACGAAGATAAGCACGGACAGGCGCTTCATGACCTGAGACTGCAGCAAGTTCTGTTACTTCTTTAATTTTTGAAAATAATGTTGTCATTTCAGTTCCTTCTTTCTTTCATCCATTTTACCACTTTTTATAGGAGAAGGATAGTGGGAAGGTGGATTTCTAAGTTAGTATCTTAGTCCTGCTCTATCTTAGAAAAGGATAGTATTCTCTTGCATGTAGTGCAAAATCTAGTAAACATTCCAAAATTAACTCGAATATTTATTTCCAAACAAAAAAACAATACACCATCAAAGTTGTTTGGATTTTTCATGAAATTTACAGAAAATAGTTGACTTCCCTTTCTTCTTTCTTTAAATATATAGTTGGTTGAGTTTGGAATAGTACGCTGTAGCTGCTGAAACATTTCTAGAAATTAATTTGACTTTCCTAATAGAGTTGTTCATATCTTATTTCAATTTACTATAGTACAAAACTAGAAAAGGAAAAAATCATGACCAAAACAATTCTTGTTACAGGTGGGACTAGCTACATTGGCTCCCATACCGTTAAAGCTCTTTTAAATGCTGGCTATAAGGTGCATGTCCTCGATAATCTCTCCACAGGAAATCGAGCGGCTGTGGATAGTCGTGCTAGCTTTAAAGAACTGGATGTTTATGATGCTAGCGCCTTAAAGGCTTACTTAGAAGAAAATCAGATTGATGCTGTCCTCCATTGTGCAGGTGAAATTGTTGTGAGCGAAAGTATTGAAAATCCAAGTAAATACTTCACTGCCAACGTTGCTGGTATGAACCAAGTTCTCAAAGTCTTATCTGAAGTTGGCATTCAAAAAATCATGTTCTCTTCGACTGCTTCTCTCTATGGAAATAACTGTATTGACAAGCCGGTGACTGAAGATACCCTGCTCGACCCTGTCAACCCTTATGCAGAGACAAAACTGATGGGCGAACGAATGATTTACTGGATGGCCAATCGCTACGACTGGAAATATGTTATTTTCCGTTACTTTAATGTTGCTGGAGCTGAAATGGATACTTCAAACGGTCTGCGTGTGAAAAATCCAACTCACATCATTCCAAATATCAACAAGACCGCATTGGGACAAAATGATAGCTTAAAAATATTTGGAGATGACTACGATACACGTGACGGTTCATGTATTCGAGATTACATTTATGTCTTGGACCTTGCATAGGCTCATGTTAAAGGAATGAACTACCTATTTCAAGAAGACAGTTCTTCTCAAATCTTTAACTTAGGAACTAAAAAAGGCTATACTATCAAAGAAATCTTTAAAACTGCTGAAGAATTACTAAATTAAAAAATCCCACACGAGATTGTTGCTCGACGTGCTAGTGACCCAGCCAGTGTCCTAGCAGATGCTTCAAAAGCTAAACAATATCTTGATTGGACGGCTAGCTACTCCCTCGAAGATATTATTTTATCAGATTAAGGTAAAAACATTTTAGAATAGGATAACAAAGGAGAAAGTTTTGTTGCTCTCTCCTTGTTGTATTTATTAAATTGTCAGAAATTTTATTGACAGATTAGAAAAATAATGTTACATTTATATCCGCAGGTATCTTTCGATACCAAATCTACATGAAGGGACGGGGTATGAAACTTTCTCATTATTTAATTGGCTTACTTCTACTCCTAGTCTTTCTCTCTATTAGCATTGGGACCAGTGATTTTTCATGGGGAAAGCTATTTGATTTCGACCAGCAGACCTGGCTCCTCTTTCAAGAGTCCCGTCTCCCAAGAACTATCAGTATTCTCCTGACTGCCTCTAGTATGAGTATGGCAGGCCTTCTCATGCAGACTATTACCCAAAATCAGTTTGCTGCACCGAGTACAGTTGGAACGACTGAAGCCGCCAAACTGGGAATGGTGCTGAGCCTTTTTGTCTTTCCATCGGCTAGTCTGACCCAAAAGATGCTCTTCGCTTTTGTTTCATCCATCGTATTCACCCTCTTCTTTCTAGCCTTTATGACCATTTTTACTGTAAAGGAAAGGTGGATGTTGCCTCTGATTGGGATCATCTATAGCGGGATTATCGGCTCAGTCACAGAAGTTATCGCCTATCGTTTCAATCTGGTTCAGAGTATGACTGCCTGGACCCAGGGCTCCTTCTCCATGATTCAGACCCATCAGTATGAGTGGCTCTTCTTAGGCCTCATCATCCTGATAACCGTTTGGAAATTATCCCAAACCTTCACCATCATGAATCTAGGGAAAGAAACCAGCGAGAGTTTGGGGATTTCCTACTCCCTACTTGAAAAACTGACCCTCTTTCTGGTGGCGCTAACGACAAGCGTCACCATGATTACCGTGGGTGGCCTACCATTTCTCGGAGTTATCGTTCCCAATCTTGTTCGCAAGCGCTATGGAGATAATCTAAGTCAAACCAAACTCATGGTCGCACTGGTTGGTGCTAATCTAGTTCTGGCTTGCGATATCCTATCCCGAGTTCTGATTAGGCCCTATGAGTTGTCTGTCAGTCTCTTGCTAGGAATCATCGGTAGTCTCGTCTTTATCCTACTTCTCTGGAGAGGGGGACGAAAAGATGCAGACTAAAAGCAAACATACCAAGCTCTTCTGGATTCTCATTATTCTTGCCATCGGAGCTTGTCTTCTCTACTTTTGGCCCATCACTCACTTGTCAGCCTTTGCTTGGAAGTTGCGTTCCCAAAAGATCATCGTTTATCTCTTGGTAGCCATCGCGACTGGGATTTCGACCATTAGTTTTCAAACCCTGACGGAAAATCGCTTCCTGACGCCTAGTATTTTGGGAATTGAATCCTTCTACGTCCTACTACAAACCCTACTACTGGTTTTTGAAAGCAAGTTTCTTCAACTTGGCAAATCCCCTATCTTAGAATTCCTAGTCTTACTTCTTGTCCAGTCCTTCTTCTTTCTCGCCTTACAAGGTTACTTGAAGACACTGATGAAGCAAGACCTGGTCTTCATCCTGCTGATCTGTCTAGCGCTCAGAAGTCTCTTTCGAAATATTAGCACCTTCCTTCAAGTCCTAATGGATCCAAACGAATACGATAAACTGCAAAATAGTCTTTTTGCCTCCTTTCAACATCTCAACACTTCCATCCTAGCCATCGGTTCTCTGATCATCCTCGCTTTGACAATCTTTTTCTTTCGAAAAGCAGTCGTTCTAGATGTCTTGCACCTGCAAAGAGAAACGGCTCAGATATTGGGACTCGATGTTGAAAAAGAACAGAAAGAGCTCCTCTGGGGAATCGTGCTTTTGACCTCAACGGCCACTGCCTTGGTAGGACCTATGGCCTTCTTCGGCTTTATGCTGGCCAACCTCACCTACCTGATTGTCAAAGACTATCAGCACAAGTTACTCTTTATAGTGGCCATTCTGGTTGGATTTATTAGCTTAACCTTGGGGCAAGTCTTGATTGAACGAGTCTTTGCACTGGAAATTCGTATCAGTATGATCATTGAGAGTGTGGGTGGCTTCTTATTCTTTATCTTACTATATAGGAGGTCTCGTCAGTGAAACTGGAAAACATTGACAAATCCATTCAAAAACAGGATATTTTGCAAGGCATTTCGCTTGAAGTCAGTCCTCAAAAACTGACAGCCTTTATTGGTCCAAATGGTGCTGGAAAATCGACTCTCCTCTCCATCATGAGCAGACTAACCAAGAAAGATCAGGGAGTTCTCAGTATCAAAGGACGTGAAATCGAGAGCTGGAATTCGCAAGAACTGGCCCAAGAACTAACCATCCTAAAACAGAAAATCAATTACCAAGCCAAATTGACTGTTGAAGAACTGGTCAGTTTTGGACGTTTTCCCTACAGCCGAGGTCGACTTAGATCAGAAGACTGGGAAAAAATCCGAGAAACTCTGAACTATTTGGAACTGACCAACTTAAAAGACCGCTACATCAATAGCCTGTCAGGGGGGCAACTCCAGCGCGTCTTTATCGCTATGGTACTGGCCCAGGATACGGACTTTATCTTGCTGGACGAACCACTCAACAATCTCGATATCAAGCAAAGCGTCAGCATGATGCAGATTCTTCGACGACTGGTGGAGGAACTCGGCAAGACCATTATCATCGTCCTCCACGATATCAACATGGCCAGTCAGTATGCAGATGAAATTGTCGCCTTCAAGGACGGCCAGGTCTTTAGCAAGGGAAGAACCGATCAAATCATGCAGGCTGACCTGCTCAGTCAACTTTATGAGATTCCCATCACGCTAGCTGATATCAATGACAAAAAGATCTGTATCTATAGCTAGTAACATAAAAGCTCAAGTTAGAGAACCTTCAGTCTCTTAGTCAATAAGATTAAGAGACTCCCTAAATCGTTATCACATTTTAAAAAGGAGAAATTATGAAAACATCCCTTAAACTTTATTTCACTGCCCTAGTGGCCAGCTTCTTGCTCCTACTTGGTGCATGTAGTACAAACTCAAGCACTAGTCAGACAGAGACCAGTAGCTCTGCTCCAACAGAGATAACCATTAAAAGTTCACTGGACGAGGTCAAACTTTCCAAAGTTCCTGAAAAGATTGTGACCTTTGACCTCGGCGCTGCGGATACTATTCGCGCTTTAGGATTTGAAAAAAATATCGTCGGAATGCCTACAAAAACTGTTCCGACTTATCTAAAAGACCTAGTGGGAACTGTCAAAAATGTTGGTTCTATGAAAGAACCTGATTTAGAAGCTATCGCCGCCCTTGAGCCTGATTTGATTATCGCTTCACCACGTACACAAAAATTCGTAGACAAATTCAAAGAAATCGCCCCAACCGTTCTCTTCCAAGCAAGCAAGGACGACTACTGGACTTCTACCAAGGCTAATATCGAATCCTTAGCAAGTGCCTTCGGCGAAACTGGTACACAAAAAGCCAAGGAAGAATTGGCCAAGCTAGACAAGAGCATCCAAGAAGTCGCTACTAAAAATGAAAGCTCTGACAAAAAAGCCCTTGCGATCCTCCTTAATGAAGGAAAAATGGCAGCCTTTGGTGCCAAATCTCGTTTCTCTTTCTTGTACCAAACCTTGAAATTCAAACCAACTGATACAAAATTTGAAGACTCACGCCACGGACAAGAAGTCAGCTTTGAAAGTGTCAAAGAAATCAACCCTGACATCCTCTTTGTCATCAACCGTACCCTTGCCATCGGTGGGGACAACTCTAGCAACGACGGTGTCCTAGAAAATGCCCTTATCGCTGAAACACCTGCTGCTAAAAATGGTAAGATTATCCAACTAACACCAGACCTCTGGTATCTAAGCGGAGGCGGACTTGAATCAACAAAACTCATGATTGAAGACATACAAAAAGCTTTGAAATAAGCCACTTCAAACTCAATTTAATACTCAATGAAAATCAAAGAGCAAACTAGGAAACTAGCCGCAGGTTGCTCAAAACACTGTTTTGAGGTTGCAGATGAAAGCTGACGCGGTTTGAAGAGATTTTCGAAGAGTATAAAATTTTGACATTCTAAAACGCATCCTATCAAGTTTACTCAAACCTGATAGGATGCGTTTTTATCATTTTGAAATCTATTTACCCCACCTCATTCCCCTTCTTGATTTCGTTTAAGGGAAAAGTGGTCTGAAACGGGGTCCTTACCTGTTTTCGACCAGGGATGACAACGTAAAATCCGAGCCAAGCCCATCAATACCCCCTTAAAACCATGTTTTTCAATAGCCTGAATCATGTAGTTGGAACAAGTCAGCTCAAAGCGACAAGAGGGTGGAAAGACTGGTGAGATAAAACGTTGGTAAAAGCGCACAGGCGCTATTAAAATTCGTTTCATTATTTCTTAGTTACAGCCATGGTGTGTAGTTGGCTGATTTCTTTTTTATTAAGACGACGGGATTCTCCTGGACGGAGTCCTGTCAAGTCTAGGTGTCCGAAACGAGTCCGAGACAACTTATCTACTTGGAGACCAACAGCTTCAAACATCTTTTTAACCTGATGGTTACGCCCTTCATGGATGGTCAACTGCACCACAGAGCGATTTTTGACTGGGTCCACTTTGAGAATTTCATAAACAGCTGGCTTGGTTTTCTTACCATCAATCTCAAGACCACGGGTCAAGGGGCGGAGATTGTCCTTATTGGCCACACCTTTAACACGCGCGACATAAACCTTGTCAATCTCATTACGAGGGTGAATCATCTCGTCTGTAAAGTCACCATCATTGGTCAAAATCAAGACACCTGATGTATCCCAGTCCAAACGACCCACAGGGTAAATACGCTCTTTGACATTGGGCAAGAGGTCGACAACCGTCTTGCGACCCTTATCATCTGTCACACTGGAAATGACACCGCGTGGTTTGTTAAGCAGATAGTAGACCTTTTCTTCGTTGTAGATAGGTTGACCTTCAACTTCGACCTTGTCGCCTGACTTGATAGTGGTTGCTAGTTCACGCACCACTTGGCCGTTAACCGTCACCAAGCCTTGCTTGATCAGCTCTTCTGCTTTTCTCCTACTGGCCACACCTGCGTGGGCAATATACTTATTGATTCTCATCTTCTTCTATCCTTTCACCAAATAATTGGCTTTCTTGGGCTTGAATCTCAAGCTCATCAATCACTGGTAATTCTTCTAAATGGTTTATCCCCATGTAATCTAGGAAATAATCCGTAGTCACATAGAGGTTGGGGCGCCCCAATACTTCCTTTTTCCCGTCTTCCTTTATCAGGTCAAAAGCCTGCAACTTTGCCAAGGCTCCACTCGAGTTAACTCCACGGATGGCATCAATTTCTATCCGCGTAATCGGCTGTTTGTAGGCAATAATGGACAAGGTCTCAAGGGCAGCCCGAGACAAGCTCTGGTTGATAGGCGCCTTAGAGTATTCCTTCAAAATCTCTGCAAATTGAGGCTTGGTCACCAATCTATAAGCACCACTTGTCTCAATCAAAGCCAAACTGGAATCTGGGTCCTTTTCATACTTCTGGGCTAATTTTCCTAAACTTTGCTGGATGCCTGTCGGTGGCAGAGAGAGGAGTTCAGCTAACTGGCGGACCCGAATCCCATCTTCACCCGCTACAAACAAGAGCGCTTCTATTTTTGCTAAAGTACTCATCTTTCCTCTCTATCAAGTCTAGCTTTGAGGCACTTGACTTTCTTCCTTCTTTTCCATGAGATAGATATCTCCGAAACTCTCCTCTTGCACGAGGATCAGCTCCTGGGTTTTGATTAACTCTAGGGTTGCCAAAAAGAGGGTGATGACCTCTTGGACATTCTGGGCTTCCTTGAACAAATCCTGCAAGCGCAATTGATCTCGTCCAATCAAGGACTCTTTCACGATAATCATCATGTCCTCAATCTTATACTCATCCCGCAAGATAGTCGTGTGATTTTGTGCAAACTCCTCTTTTTTCTTGGCTAGGATATTTGAAAAAGCCAAAAAGAGGTCAATGGTCGTCTTGTCATGCACAAGCTCCGCATCTTCGTAAATCAACTCTGTCGGCGCTTTGGAATAATACTGGGCCCGTTCTTGGTGCTTGGCTTCCAAGTGCTCACCCAAGAGCTTGAACTTGCGATATTCTTCGATTTGAGAGAGGAGGTCCTGCTCCAGGTCATCCCCCAAGTCTGTCACTTCTGCTACCTTCGGAAGGAGTTTACGACTCTTAATCAGCATGAGCTGACTAGCCATGACCATGTACTCACCCGTCACTTCCAGACGCATGGCCTGCAGGGTTGAGACATAGGCTAGATACTGTTCGATGACTTCCGTAATGGGCACATCGTAGATATCCATCTGGTACTTAGAAACCAGATGCAAGAGCAAGTCCAGGGGTCCTTCAAAATCTTTTAATTTAATATCCATTATCTATATTTTTCTAAGGTCAGGACTGTTTTTAATCCTAATTTTTTTGCAATTTCGTACAAATCGACCTTGTTTTCTATTTGTCTTAGAATAAACTGTTCACGTAAGACTTGAGCTGATAAGGATGGAAAACCTTTCTCCTTGACAAAAGATTCTAACTGACGAAAGGCCCACTGACGAGAATAGGGTTTCTCTCCTCTTTCAAAAAGATAGGTCTGCCCCATCAAGGGTTCCAATTCTGAAAGCAAGGCCGTGGGAATGGTGACAATCCTCTGTTGGGAAGCCTTGCTGATTCGCAACACCTGAAAATCCAGATTGATGTCCGCAACCTTGATGGCTAAAATCTCACTGGGCAAGAGCCCCATTTCTAGGATTAAGAGCGCTAGCAAGCGGCCCTCTGGATGGTCGCTTTCCTGCCAAAAAGAGTCTAGGTATAGAATCTCTGGCTTTTCCGTCTTCTTTTCAGCTTGTTTGGCTAATTCCAAGCGGTAAAAGCTGTCCACCTCTCCTTTTTGATAGAGAAAGTATAGAAATTGGTTACAGGCCGAAATCTTTCGCTTCTGGGCGCTGATTTTTAGATTGGCTAGCTGGGCTTGGTAAATCTTGAGACTGGTCTCAGAAATCCGCTCACCTACCATGTCTAAAAATTGCTCCAAATCATACTTATAGGACTGCTTGGAATTGACAGACAAGCCCTGCTTTTCCTCTAAAAAGGCTGAAATCCTGTCTCTCATTGGCATCGAATCTCATATTCCTTACTAAAGTCATGCAAGAGGGCATTAACGGCCTTGAGGATGGACTTGCGCGTAATAATCCCTTGGAAAATACCCTCTGCATCCACAACCGGTAAGAAGGACTCATCTACTAGCTTGTGCAAGACCTCCGTAATGGTGAAATCAGGCGAAACAACCGCTACGTCCGTTTTTGTCATATGAACGATATCCGTATCCGCCATGATTTCTTGGCTCAAGTCATGCTCCATCTGATAAGCCATAATATCTCTGAGTCCAATCGTCCCAACAAACTGTTTTTCATCTGTCACAACGGGAACACGGGTATAGGTCATCTGACTGAGCAAGAGGGTCGCATGATCCGCATTGTGGGTATCAATCAACACAGCTAGATTTTTAGCAGGGGTCAAAAAAGTTTCCTCCTGCCCCAACAAGAAAGTCTCAAACTCCTTGGCAATCATCGGCTAAACTCCTTGGACAAACCTGGATACACCTCGTGATCTCGTGTCAAAAAGTCCACTTTGAAGTAACTATCATCAATCTCCACACGAGCATAGAGACATTCTCTGATGGTACCTCGTGGTTGACTGATAGAACCTGGATTTAGAAAGAGGATCTTGCCTTCCATCCAAGCACTTGGCACATGCAAGTGACCATAGAGGCAGATAGCGGCCTCTTCCTCCTGAGCCCAGTAGTCCAACTTTTGAAAGTTGAAATTGATGTCAAACAAGTGACCATGAGTTTGGATAATCTTGGTCGAACCAAGCTCAGTCACCAGACGTTCTGGGTAGCCGGCGTAGAAGTCCATGTTCCCTTTAACAACGCGGATGCCCTCCCAAAGTGGAGAATCCGGACGTAGTTCAGAATCGCCGTTATGAAAAACGGCATCGACTTTGCCCACATAGCGATCACGGACTTCTTCCACAATCAAGCTATCGCCATGGGAATCGCTCATTACAATGATGGTTTGCTTTGCCATGATGGAAATACCTCCAAAAGTTTCTTAACGGCTAAGGCACGGTGAGATTGACTATTTTTTTCTTCCAGGGTTAATTCAGCTGATGACTCACCTGTCTCTCCTACAAGGAAGAGGGGATCATAGCCAAAGCCATTTTCACCCTTAGGTTCAAAGTTAATATAACCTGACCAGTCTGCTTCAACAACTAAACTTTCCTTATTTGGGCTGGCTACGACTAGGGTTGTGTGGAACTGAGCCGAGCGGTCCTTGAGTTCAAAGACCATGGCCAATTCGTGCAAGAGTTTGGCATTATTTTCACGGTCAGTTGCTCCCACACCTGCGAAACGAGCTGACCAGACGCCTGGTAAGCCACCAAGGACATCGACTTTGAGACCAGAATCATCTGCCAAAACCATCTTGCCCGTTAATTGAGAAATGGTTTCCGCCTTAAGGCGGGCATTTTCTTCAAAGGTCATACCTGTTTCTGCTACTTCAGGCAGGTCAGGGTAGTCATTAAGATTTTCCACATCGTAGCCTAACTTATCAAAGATAGCTCGGAATTCCTTGGTTTTGCCTTCGTTACGAGTCGCAATCAACAAGGTTTCTCTGACCTTGCTTGTCTCAAAGAAATCATGAACATTGACCCCTTCTTTAGGCAATTCTACATACAAGAGTTGCCCATTTTCAACCAAGAGCAGGGCCCCATGACGTTGAATAACTTCCAAGTTTCGTCCCATTTCTTGATTAAGCATGTCTACCACAAAGGAGAACAAACGGTAGGTAGAACCATAGCGTAAAACAGTAACTGAAAGCGGGAAACCATACTCTTCATCTCCAAATATTTTGGAGAATTCAAACAGAGGAAAATCTGTCTTATAGTCGCTCAAACTGTTAACGCCACCAAAAATACTATAAGACCCAACATACCAGTCCTGGTCATCCTTATATTCATAAATTTTATTTGTCATAATTCTACATGCTCCACATGAATCTCTTTTTCCAGCCATTCTTCACCAATTTGTGCAAAACTTTGGCTACTGGCTGTTGTGTAAAAACGGTGATGGAGTGGTCCAGCATCGCGACCACGATTGATTTCAAAATAATTGAGTAAGACTGAGATATCCCGTACGCACTCTGCCCCACTATCGATGAGCTGAACCTTTGGCCCCATCACATTTTGGATAATAGGGCGAAGGAGTGGATAATGAGTACAGCCCAAAATCAGGCTATCCACCTTTCCAACCAAGGGACGCAGGGTTTCATAGACCACCTTCTTGGTAACACTGGTTGACAGGGCACCTGACTCAACCAAGGGAGCAAACTTGGGACAGGCCAAGCTCTCCACCTGTAAGTCGGGATCCAGATCATGGATTTTCTGACGGTATATGTCTGATTGTACCGTCATGGGCGTTCCAATCACTCCGATTTTCCCACCTTGACTGGACTTGATGGCTGCCGAAGCTCCTGGCAAAATTACACCCAAGACAGGAATATCTAGTTGAGCCTTGATTTCTTCCCAGACGACCGCAGTCGCAGTGTTACAAGCAATGACAATCATTTTGACATCCTTAGTCAAGAGAAAGTTGACCAGCTGCCAAGTATATTCACGAATTTGCTCAGCAGGACGGGGGCCATAGGGCGCCCGCGCCGAATCTCCAATATAGACGATTTCTTCATGGGGAAGCTGGCGCATGAGCTCGCGCACAACGGTCAAGCCCCCGACACCCGAATCCAAAAAACCAATTGGTCGATTATCCATACAGTCTTCTTTCTAGTCTTTTTTCTGATTGATCGTTCATTATGATTCCTTGTACTGAACGAACTGACCGACAGCTTGATAGAATGTCAACTACCTCTCTCTTAATCATAATCAAATATCAATAGAATGCAAGGAAAAAGTCTCATCCCTAAACCATAACCAACATAGTGAGAAGTCTGGAACTTTCATCCCAGACTTTTCCTTATTTATTTTTTCTTTTTATTGTTAGCAAGGGCTGCCTTTTGTTGGCGGATGATTTGGTGGTAAACTTGTTGTACCTTAGCTTCGCTTGGTTTTTGACCATTTGCACTCAAAAGAGTACGAACTGCTTCAGCATTCAAACGTGGGTTGTCAGCAAATTCTTTTTCGATTTGCTTACGAACCAAGTACATTCCTCCAAGAGCTCCTCCTAGAAAAGCTAGCACAATCAATACAATTGCTAAAAGTAAATCCATCATTTTTCTCCTGTTTCTTTTTGAGTCCCTTTCATTATACCACAAACTAGCCACCCTGACCAGTTTGTTCTACACTTTCAGGGATGGAATAGACAGCAAAAAGAACCCTGCTTTTCTGAAAAAGAGGTCTCCTTGCTAAGTTTATACTCAATGAAAATCAAAGAGCAAACTAGGAAGCTAGCCACAGGTTGCTCAAAGCACCGCTTTGAGGTTGCAGATAAAACTGACACGGTTTGAAGAGATTTTCGAAGAGTATTAATTTACATAAATAGCCAGTGTTTGATAGGGTTTGAGTAGAATTTTCTCAGACACTTCTGCATCTTCATAGTTTGATATCAAAATCTGTCCATTTTGGTAGACTGCTGGCAAGTCGATTCCCACTTCTTTAGCATAAAAGTTATTGAGCACTAGTAACTTTTGATCCTCAAACTGGCGTTCAAAAGCGTAGACTTGTTTGCTATCTTCAAAGGCTGGTTTGTAACTTCCTTCTGAAATGATTGGCATTTCCTTACGCAGTCGAATCAAGTCTTGATAGAAGGTAAAAATCGGACCCTGGATTTCATTTTCTACATTGATGTATTTATAGGATTTACCAGCTTTCAACCAAGGAGTGCCTGTTGAAAATCCTGCATTTTCCGAAGCATCCCACTGCATGGGAATGCGTGAATTATCACGCGACTTAGCTTGAATAATCTGGAAGGCTTCTTGCTGACTCTTTCCTTCTTCTAAGAGCATCTGATAGGCATTAAGCGATTCGACATCCACATAATCAGCCATAGAATCATAGTCTGGGTCAATCATCCCGATTTCCTCACCCATGTAGATATAAGGTGTCCCACGTGACAGGTGAATGCTGGCTGCTAGCATGGTGGCTCCTTCCTTGCGGAAGTTTTGAATATCGACAAAACGGTTCAAGGCACGTGGTTGATCGTGATTGTTCCAAAAGAGGGCACTCCAACCGTCTTTATCACTCATTTCCTTACCCCAACTATGGTAAAGACTCTTCAACTCTTCAAAATCAAAGGGAGCCAAGGTCCACTTTTGTCCATCCTTATAGTCCACCTTGAGGTGATGAAAATTAAAGGTCATGGATAATTCCTGACGATCAGGCGACGAATAGAGGACACAGTTTTCCATGGTGGTAGAAGACATTTCCCCAACTGTCATAAAGCTATCGTCGGATCCAAAAGTGGCTTGGTTCATCATACGCAAATAGTTATGAACGATGGGTTTGTCTGTATAAGCTGGCTTCCCTTCATTTTCAGGACAGTCCACTGAAACCTCGTCCTTACCGATCAAATTGATCACATCAAATCGGAAACCTTTGACACCCTTGTCGCGCCAGAAATTAACAACCTTGAAAAGCTCCTTACGGACATTGGAATTGCGCCAGTTAAGGTCAGCCTGGGTCTCATCAAATAGGTGAAGATAGTATTTCCCAGTATCCCCGAAAGGCGTCCATGCAGAACCACCAAACTTAGACTGCCAATCTGTTGGTTGGTCTTGGATGAAGAAAAAGTCTTGATAATACTTATCACCAGCTAGGGCTTTCTGAAACCATTCATGCTCTGTCGAACAATGATTAAGTACCATGTCCAGCATAAAGTCAATCTTGTGCTCTTTACCGACACACACCATTTCCTCAAAATCAGCCATATCACCAAAAAGAGGATCCACTGCCATATAATCTGAAATATCGTAACCATTATCCCGTTGAGGGCTTGGATAGAATGGATTGAGCCAGACCATATCCACACCTAGTTTGGCTAAATAGGGAATTTTTTCGATAATCCCACGGAAATCCCCAATACCGTTTTCAGTGGTGTCTTTGTAAGATTTTGGATAGATTTGATAGACTACTTTTCCTTTATCAAGTGTCATCTGTTTCTCCTTTTCTGATAAAAGGGAGGAAGCAGTCTTCCGTCCCTATTTGTGCTATTTCAATTATACTCAATGAAAATCAAAGAACAAACTAGGAAGCTAGCCACAGGTTGCTCAAAACACTATTTTGAGGTTGCAGATAGAGCTGACGTGGTTTGAAGAGATTTTCGAAGAGTATTAGATTCGTGTAGCGACCATGAGAGATGCTCCAGCTTGGATCGTTGTCGGATAAGTTCCGGGAATAGTCGCTGTATAAGCATCTTGGTTGGTGATGATAACAGGAGTTTCTGTCACCAGACCTGCAGCCTTAATGACATCCATATCAAAACGAATCAGTTGCTGACCAACTGTAACGTGATCTCCTTGGACTACAAGACTTTCAAAACCTTTGCCATCAAGACCTACTGTATCCATACCGATGTGGATGAGCAATTCAACTCCCTCGTCAGAGACAATGCCGATGGCATGCTTGGTAGGGAAAAGAACCGTCACTGTCCCATTAACTGGAGAGGTCAACTCACCTTGGCTTGGTTCAATGACTAGACCTTGCCCCATGACACCTGATGCAAAAATAGGATCCGTCGCTTGACTCAATTCTTTCACTTGGCCAGTTAGTGGGCTGATAATTTCTACCGAAGTAAGTTCTACTGGTTCATGGTTCACAAATTCTGCTTCTTCTTGAGCAACGAATTCTGCCTGCAAGTTCGTATCGCCCTCTGTTTTTGTAAAGAGACCAGCCTTGCGGAAGAAGAAAGTCAAGAGCATTGGAACAACAATCGCAACTAGCATAGTTCCTGCAAATGGCAGCATGTATTGAGGTTGAATAGAGAGAATACCTGGCAAACCACCGATACCAATAGAAGCCGCAGTTACATTAAAAGTAACGGATAACATGCCTGCAAGGGCTGAACCAGTCATCCCAGCAACAAATGGATAAATATATTTTACGTTAACCCCAAAAAGAGCTGGTTCTGTAACACCGAGATAGGCTGAAATGGTTGCAGGAAGTGAAACCTGAGCCTCACGCTCATCATGGCGATGCATGAAATAATAGGCAAACACGGCTGAGCCTTGAGCAATATTAGAAAGAGCAATCATTGGCCATAGGGCAGTGCCACCAGCATCCGCAATCAATTGTGTATCAATGGCATTGGTCATATGGTGCAGACCTGTGATGACAAATGGAGCGTAGAGGGCACCAAAAATTGCACCGAAGAGCCATTTAACTGGACCAGTTAAACCTGCCAAGACAACTGATGAAAGTCCTTGTCCAATTGTCCAACCGATTGGTCCCAAAACAGTATGAGCCAAAATCAAGGCTGGAATCAATGACAAGAAAGGTACAAAAATCATAGAAATGACTTCTGGGATATGCTTGCGCCAGAAGATTTCAAGATAAGACAGACTCAAACCTGCAAGCAAGGCTGGGATAACTTGGGCTTGGTAACCGATACGATTAACAGTAAAATAGCCAAAATTCCAAACCCAGTTTGCCGCGATATCAGCTGCTGGCGTTGAAGCAACCGCATAGGCATTGAGCAACTGAGGCGATACCAAACAGATTCCGAGAACAATTCCCAAAATTTGGCTGGTTCCCATCTTACGAGAAACAGACCAAGTAATCCCTACTGGTAAGAACTGGAAGATAGCTTCTCCAGGCAACCAGAGGAAATGATTAACACCTGCCCAAAACTGAGAGGATTCTGTGATGGTCTTGCCATCCAACATCGACCAATGGACACCTTCCAAGACATTACGGAAACCGAGGATCAATCCTCCGACTATCAAGGCTGGAATAATCGGAGTAAAAATCTCCGCCAGAGTGGTCATAACACCTTGGACCACGTTTTGATTACTCTTAGCTGCAGACTTGGCTGCTTCTTTGGAAACACCCTCAATACCTGAAACGGCTGTAAAATCATTATAAAAGATGGGCACGTCATTTCCAATGATTACCTGAAATTGACCTGCATTTGTAAAGGTTCCTTTAACAGCTGGAATTGACTCGATAGCTTTAACATTAGCCTTCTTATCATCTCCTAAAACAAAGCGCATCCGTGTCGCACAGTGAGTTACGGCAATCACATTTTCTTTGCCTCCAATTGCCTGAAGCAGATCTTTGGCTTCTTGTTCAAATTTTCCCATTTGATTCTCCTTATACTTGTCAAAGCAAGTTTGATTTGATAAGTATATTGTAAACGATACCAAACTTGTCTGCAACTTGTTTGTTGTAAAAAGGGTGTTTTTTTGTAAATTTTCTAGCACTTGTATGGTAAAATAGATACAGGTGTTCATTAAACTAGACTAAAAACCTATTTAAGCAGGCAAAATGAAGAAATACCAACAATTATTTAAGCAAATCCAAGAAACCATTCAAAACGAGACTTACGCTGTCGGAGATTTCCTTCCTAGCGAGCACGACCTTATGGAGCAATATCAAGTGAGTCGTGATACCGTCCGAAAGGCCCTGTCTCTCCTCCAAGAGGAAGGATTGATCAAAAAGATAAGAGGGCAAGGTTCTCAAGTCGTCAAAGAAGAAACCGTCAATTTCCCTGTATCCAACCTAACCAGCTACCAAGAACTAGTTAAAGAACTTGGACTGCGCTCTAAAACCAACGTGGTCAGTCTGGACAAGATTATTATTGATAAAAAATCCTCACTGATAACCGGTTTCCCAGAGTTTCGGATGGTTTGGAAGGTGGTCCGCCAGCGTGTGGTGGATGATCTGGTATCCGTTCTGGATACGGACTATCTGGATATGGAACTAATCCCAAATCTCACTCGCCAAATTGCTGAGCAGTCTATCTATTCTTATATAGAAAATGGCCTCAAACTCCTTATTGATTATGCTCAGAAGGAAATCACCATTGACCACTCAAGCGACCGAGACAAGATTCTCATGGACATTGGCAAAGACCCTTATGTCGTTTCGATTAAATCAAAAGTCTATCTCCAAGACGGACGCCAATTTCAGTTTACCGAAAGTCGCCATAAGTTAGAAAAATTTAGATTTGTAGATTTTGCAAAACGCAAGAAATAAAAGACTGAGACACCAATCTCAGCCTTTTTCTTTATCCCAAAACTAATTCATCACTGACCAGACTTTGGCCACTATTTTTCTGGAAGAGATGCATAAGGTCTTCAACTGTCAGATGCTTTTTCTCTTCTCCCTTGACATCCACCACTATCTTGCCTTGATAGAGCATAATGAGACGATTGTCGTACTCAATCGCATGATTCATATCATGGGTAATCATCAAAGTCGTCCACTGATGGTGCTCCACAATCTTTTGCGTCAAGTCCATCACCATTTGACTGGTTTTCGGGTCAAGTGCCGCAGTATGTTCATCCAAAAGTAAAAGTTTGGGTTTCACCAGAGCTGCCATGACTAGGGTCAAAGCCTGTCTTTGTCCTCCTGAGAGATATTGAGTATCTACTTTTAAGCGGTTTTCAAGACCAATATTCAACTCCTTCAAGGCCTCTTGGAACTGGATTCTATCCTTCTCCTTCACACCCCAACCAAGCCCTCTCTTTTGCCCACGTCTCAAGGCAATAGCCATATTCTCCTCAATCGTCAAACGAGAAGCTGTTCCCATCTTAGGATATTGAAAAACACGGGCAATATCCTTGGCTCTCTTTCTGACACTCAGATTTTTAATGGATTTCCCTGCCAGTAGAAGGTCCCCTTCGTCCACCGATAGATTGCCAGCCAAGATATTCATCAAAGTGGATTTTCCTGCTCCATTTCCACCAATCACATAGATAAAATCTCCCTCTTCAACCTCTAAATCTAATCCTTTGAGGACATGGTTCTCATTGACCGTCCCTGCTTCAAATGTCTTGTGAATATTTTCAAGTGTTAACAAACTTGCCATAACTTTCTCCTCCTATTCATTTCTCAATTTCAGACCACGAATCTTTAATCTCTTTTGCAATTCTGGTGCAAATAAAACCAAAGCGAGCAAGATTGCATTAAAGAGACGTACCAAGTTTTGATCTAGATTTGGAATTTCATAGATATTTAAAATAATCAAACGGTAAACAATAGCACCGATTCCGATGGATAATAAGCGGCCTCCAATGATCAAGTCGTGTATCAAGACTTCCGAGCTCAAACCAACAACAATGGTTCCTGTCCCAGAAGTCACATCTGAAAATCCATCATTTTGGGCAAACAAGGAACCACATAGGGCAATCAAACCGTTTGAAATCATGTAACCAACAATCTTCATGGTGTCTACATTGACTCCATTGGCCTCACTTATCGGGATATTATCCCCAGTCGAACGCAAGACCAAACCAATCTCTGTTTTCATCAAAAGGGTCAAGAACAAACAAGTAAGAGACAGACTAAACTAAGTGAGAAAACAGCTCCTTCATTTGTCAGACCCAAGCTCGCCAACTGTTTAAAGACGGTTGCAGAATCTCCCAAGGAAAGATTGAGTACACTGCCCATGATTTTAATATTGATTGAATAGAGCCCTGTCAAGGTCACAATCCCTGTCAAGAGAGCTGGGATTTTCATCTTGGTGTGGAGCATTCCTGATACAAGACCTGCTACCATACCTGCCAGCAAAGCAAGTAAAATCGCAAGCCAAGGATTTGCCCCTGCCTGTATCTGTGATACAACGACTGCTGCCCCCAGAGGAAAGGCTCCCTCAGCAGTCATATCCGCAATATCCAAAATACGGAAAGTCAAGTAGACCCCAATCGCCACAATCGACCACAACAAACCTTCTGATAAACTAGATAACACAAAATTCATCTTAATCCTCCTTATTCCTTGCCTTCTAACTTACTAATATCAATTCCCAATGCATCTGCCATTTCTTGATTAGTATGCAATTCCAGTTTTTCAGGCAACTCAACTGCTATATTTTCTGGTTTCTCACCTTTTAAAACACGAATCAGCATGCGAGCTGTCTGTCTTCCCAATTCTTCATAATTGGTTCCGTAGTTATACAAGTCACCAACAGCAATCATTTCTGTTGAACCACCGAATACTGGAACCTTGTGTTTAATAGAAACCTGCTTAACTGTTTCCATGGTTGACGAAATGATATTATCAGTTGGGACAAAAACCATATCCACCTCTGCCATCAAACTCTCTGCTGCCGCCTTGATGTTATTACTGTCCAAGATTGTTTTTTCAACAACGGTAAAGCCTTTTTCTTTCAGAAGTCGCTTAGCTTCATCCTTTTAAACAACCGAATTGGGCTCGCTCTGAGTATAGAGGATTCCAATCGTTTTAGCCTTTAGCAACACTTTCTTTATCAAATTGATTTGGGTTGAAATGGCATCTGATGACTGATCGCTTGTCCCAGTTACATTGCCCCCAGGATGTTCTCTTGACTCAACCAACTTGGCACTGACTGGGTCTGTTACAGCTGAAAAGATAACTGGTGTCGTTTGCGTCGTATTGGCCAAGCTCTGAGCAGAAGGCCTTGCGATGGCTAGAACGACATCGCTGGATTCTGCTAGTTGCTGGGAAATCGTTTTTAGATTTCTTTGTTCTCCCTGTGCATTTTGCAAATCAATCTCAATATTTTCCCCCTCAACATAGCCTTGTTTGGTCAGCTCATCCACAAATCCTTCTCTAGTAGCGTCTAAGGACTGGTGGGTAATAAACTGCGAAATACCGATACGAAAGACATCTTTTTTCTTATCTGCCTTCAACTGATGCAAACTGATCAGAGAAGTCAAGAGGATCCCCACTACCAAGAGGGGGGCTAGTAATTTTCGAACAACTTTCATAATGAAACTCCTTCTCAGAAAAGATAAAAAAAACCGCCTAGATACTATCTAAACGGATGCTTGAAATAACCTAACAAGTTACAACTTAGCTAGTCCATTTAGATATTCATCTATATGGACCACAATCAAAAATCCTAACCACATAGATACAAACAAATTGCTTGAACTATTTGCATCCCTGGTGACATGTCTACAAACACTATCTAAAGTAGCTAAAGTAAAAGTTTTGATTCATAGTTACGGCTTGTCTCTTATTCATTTCTTTTTCTGCTTTCTTTTTTGATGCTTCCTATCCTACCACCTTTTTCGTCACCTGTCAATAATATTTCATAATTTTTAAAATTTTTCAAAAATTCTTTCAGGAAGCTTTCAAAGTTTTTCAAATCAGTCCAACAAAAAAAGTTTTATAATTTCCATAAAAATTGACATGGAAATTATAAAACCATTACTAGTTTAGTCCTTTTTGATAACGTGCCAATTCGGCTTGGTTCGCCCAAACATAGTGACCTGGACGGATTTCTACCATAGATGGCTTATCAGTCTCATAGTCGTGTTGACTTGGATCGTAAACCTTCAAGACCTTCTTACGTTCCAAGATTGGATCTGGGATTGGTACCGCTGAAAGCAAGGCTTGAGTATATGGGTGAATTGGATTGTTAAACAATTCTTCTGTTTCTGCAACCTCTACAATAACACCCTTGTAAATAACTGCGATACGATCTGAAATAAAGCGAACAACCGACAAGTCATGGGCGATGAAGAGATAGGTCAGGCCGAGCTCTTTTTGGAATTTTTTGAGCAAGTTCAAGACTTGGGCACGTACAGAAACGTCCAAGGCTGAAATTGGCTCATCTGCAATAACAAAGTCTGGTTGCATGACCAAGGCACGGGCAATACCGATACGTTGACGTTGACCGCCTGAGAATTCATGAGGGTAACGAGTCAAGTGCTCAGCAAGAAGACCTACTTCACGGATAATATTTTGAACTTTCTCTTTACGTTCTTCTTCATCCTTAAATAAACGGTGATTGTAAAGACCTTCAGAAATAATATAATCAACAGTCGCACGTTCATTCAAACTTGCGGCAGGGTCTTGGAAAATCATCTGGATTCGACGAATCAATTCCGGAGCTTGTTCACGCGATTTCTTACCATTAATCTTTTGACCATCAAAAATGATATCTCCATTACTTGTATCATTTAGACCGATGATAGCACGACCAATAGTTGTTTTCCCACTACCGGACTCACCTACAAGCGAGAAAGTTTCTCCCTTGTTGATAAAGAAGTTAGCATTTTTAACCGCGACAAACTTCTTACTTCCTTCACCGAAGGAAATTTCTAAATCTTTGATTTCTACTAATTTTTCAGACATTTCCTTCCTCCTAGTCAGCCAGATGGGCAAATCCCATTTTTTCACGGATCTTATCATGGAGATTTGCAATCACAGCTGGTTTTTCTACTTTCGGAGCATCCTCATGAAGAAGCCAAGTTTTAGCCCAATGTGTCTCTGATACTGAGAATTGAGGAGCTTTTTGTTCGAAGTCAATCTGCATTGCGTAGTCAGAACGCAAGGCAAAAGCATCCCCTTTCAGGTCAGTATAAAGTGACGGAGGTGTTCCTGGGATTGAGTAAAGATCCCCTTTATCATCAGCAAGCTGAGGCAAGCTAGACAAGAGACTCCATGTATATGGATGGCGAGGGTCATAGAAGACTTCCTCAACCGTTCCATACTCAACGATTTCTCCTGCATACATAACCGCTACCTTATCCGCAATACTTGCCACCACACCAAGGTCGTGGGTAATAAAGATTGTTGTGAAATGATACTCGTTTTGTAAAGATTTTAGCAAATCAATAATCTGAGCTTGAATAGTTACATCCAAGGCAGTTGTTGGCTCATCACAGATCAAGACATCAGGTCGGCAGGCAAGGGCAATCGCAATAACGATACGTTGACGCATTCCTCCAGAATATTGGAATGGGTATTCATTAAAACGTCTATCTGCGTCTGGAATGCCAACCTTATTCATGTAGTCAATGGCCAATTCTTTCGCTTCTTTAGCTGTTTTTCCTTGGTGTTTTACAATAACTTCTGTAATCTGACTACCAATTGTTTTAATGGGGTCCAAACTAGTCATTGGGTCCTGGAAGATAGTCGCAATCTTAGCACCACGAATTTGTTCCCAATCCTTGTGAGAAGATAAAGCTGTCAAATCCTGACCACGGTAGTCAATACTACCTTGGGCAATGCGACCATTTTCTTCGAGCATACCTGTGAAGGTCTTTGTCAAAACAGATTTACCTGATCCTGACTCACCTACCAAGGCTAATACTTCTCCTTCAACTAGTTCAAGGGAAACGCCGCGAATGGCTGTCAATACTTTGTCACGAACGTCAAATTCCACGACAATATCGCGAGCAGTCAAAATTACATTTTTTTCTTTTGTCATTTCTACTCCTATCTATGTGTACGTGGATCACTAGCATCCGCTAAGTTTTGACCAACTACGAAAAGGGACAAGGATACCAAGACAAGGGTTGTCAATGGAATCCAGAACAAGTAAGCATTGGTTGTTACGTTTTGTGAATAATCCGAAATCAAACGACCCAAACTTGGCACTGTAATCGGTAATCCAAGACCGAAGAAAGACAAGAAGGCTTCGTATGAGATAAAGCTTGGAAGCATTTGAGTCATGGTTGTCACAATAACAGATACCAATTGAGGCATGATATTTTTGGCAACAATCTTCAAGGTTGGTGTTCCCAAAGTACGTGACGCCAAGTTGTATTCCAAGTCACGATAGCGCAAGATTTGCACACGGATCATGAAGGCGATACCAATCCATGTTGTTACGCTCATGGCAAAAATCAGATTCCAGAATCCAGCTCCGATTGAGTAAGTCAAGACAATAACAATCAAAAGAGGTGGGATGTTTGAGATGACGTTGTAAACTTCCATCATGACACGGTCAACTGATTTTGAAATACCCCAAATACCACCGACAAAAACACCGATAACCAAGTTAATCACTGTCGCAATCACAGAAATGAGGATGGAGTTACGAGCTCCGAACCAGACACCGTCAAAGAGCGATTTACCGTTACTGTCAGTACCGAACCAATGCTCCGCATTTGGCTTGATATAACGAATACTAAAGTCGTTTACCTTGCTGACATCATTGAAATCAAACTTAGAAAACATTGGGTAGATGAAACTTATCAAAATGATGGCTACCAAGATTCCCAACATGACTACAGTTGATTTTTTCTTCATAAATTGTTTAAACACTGATTTCCAGTAAGAATATGCTGGCGCATCAATAGTTTCAGAGGCAAAATCGTCACGTTTTACAAACTGAAATTTTTCTTTATCGATTGTAGACATTATTTGCCTCCTTTCTCAGTCAATTTAATACGTGGGTCAATAATAGTCATCCAAATATCTCCCAAAAGACGTGAGAAGATAGAAATACATGTAAAGATGAAGACAAGACCAACGACCATAGAGTTATTAGATGCTTTTACAGAGTCAATCAACATTTTACCCATACCTGGGAAGGCGAAGACTGTTTCAGTAAGGGTTGCACCACCGATAACCCCAATGATGGCACCAGGAATTCCTGAAACCAGCGGAACCATGGCATTTTTAAAGATGTGTTTGTTTGAAATTTCTTTTTCAGACAAACCTTTTGCACGAGCGAAACGAACAAAGTCTTGAGATTGCAAGTCAATCATGTAACGACGAATCCAAATGGCTGTACCAGGAGCACCCAACAAACCAAGGATGACTGCTGGTAAAACGTAAGAACGCCAATCTCCAGCTCCCAAGATAGGGAATGAATCTGGAAGGGCAATAGATGATCCAATCAATCGAACGATGTAAACCAAGGCAATCGTTGGAAGAGCAAGCAAGAAGGTCAAAGCCCCTGTTGAGAGGCTATCAATCCAAGTGTTCTTGAAACGAGCCATGGCTGAACCAAGTGGCACGGCAAGAGCATAGGCAAGAACCAAACCAATCAAACCAGTAATAGCAGAGCTGACAATCATAGATGGATATTGGTAATTACTTTCAGTCGCTGTATAAGGATCATCTTTCCCATAGCTAGCTACTTCACGAGAGTCAGCCTGACTAGGTGACTTGTAGGTTCTTGAGTAAATATTTACAGAAGACGTTTTCTTACCTGTTGGGAACTGAACTTGGGCAGTTTTGGTTTGTCCTTGACCTTGAGTAATAACCTGAAGAACTGGTGTATTAGCATAGGTTGGGTAAGAGTCACCTAAATTCAAGTTCACAAAGTTTTGATGAACAAATGGGAACTGACTGTTAAAGTACAAGAGATATTTATGTTTAGTTCCTGAACCGACCAATGACCATCCGATAGCTGGATCATTTTCAAAACGAAGGTAGCGTTTCAAGTCTGGATTTTCAGGGTCTTGGATTTTATTTGTATGGTCAATGTCAATCAAGTTAGCATAGAAGTGAAAAACACGTTCAAAAATTGGAATTTCACGAGTAGCATAGAATTGACCACTTTCAGTAAATTCTCCCAAAGTCCAACCATGACCTAATTGATTGATGTACTTTTCATAAATAGCTTTATTGGTCGCATTTGCTTCTACTGTTACAGAAGAATCCATGCTACTTGCCTTTTCTTGCAACTCTTTAGTATCGTAATACTCAATGTAGCCCATACGCTCAAACACAGTATTTTCATAGTTATCACGTTTATCAGCCGTTGTCGCAATTTTATTATAGTTAGGATCCTGCTTGAAAATCAATTTTCGAGGAACCAAGGTATAGATAATCGTGTAGGTCAAAGTCGTTACTAAGAAAATCGAAACCAATGACCGCAAAACACGCATAAAAATATATTTTTTCATATTATTTCCTTTAAAAATCCCAAAAGAACCTTCTCCTCATGGAGAGAAAGTTCTATTAGAAATTATTTACTTCACATGACTTGCCAATTCTTTTTGAGCTTTCTCATTTGATTCAGCTTTTTCTTTCAACCATTTTTCACGAGCTTTTTCATACTCTTCCTTAGTCACCACTTTATCTTGTAATTTCAAATATTTGAAGTAAACATCTGACCCCTTAGAGCCTGTTTGCGCAGAAGCTCCAGTAAATGGAACAATTCGTGAAAGCACTGGTGCTGCACCAGAAGAAGCCATAGCAGGAATAAAGAGTGAACTATCTGTCAACCATGCTTGAGCCGCTGCATATTTTTCATAACGGACATTCAAGTCGCTTGTCTCTTTGGCAGCTTCATCAACTAATTTATCGTATTCTTTCAAACCAACTTGAACTACTGAAGGGCTATTTGGATTATCAAATCCTAAATATGTTTTTGTAGTTTCACTGCTAGTTGTTTTTAAAATATCCAGGTAAGTAGATGGGTCTTGATAGTCTGGACCCCATGAAACTCCTCCTGATACATCCCAATCCTCAGATGAAGCATTGGCAGCATAGTAAGTAATATTAAGGAATTCATCACTTGTCATTTGTTGAATATCAACAACGACATTTTCAACACCAAGAACTGTTTCTACAGATTGTTTAAAGGACTGAATACGAGATATGTAGTTTTTTGATGCTTGGTCTACTGGAACGTCCAGATGAATAGGAAACTGAACGCCGTCTGCTTCTAAAGCTTTCTTAGCTTTCGCAAACTCTGCCTTGGCCTTGTCAGCATTGAATAAACCATCCTGCCCATCAGCTAAATTCACACCTTTCCACTCATCACCATAAGCAGGAAGTTGAGCAGCGACTAAATCACCAAAGGTCTTCTCACCAGCTGAAACAAAGTCTGGTTTTACAAATAAATTACGAACTGCTAAAGCTGCTCCATCTTTACCATTGATTTGAGCTGAGTAAGCTGAGCGATCAAGAGCAAAATTCAAGGCTTGACGGAAATCTTTGTTAAGCAATGCCTTCTTAGTAGCTACTTTCTCTGAATCTGTAGTTTTAGAAGTATAGTTGTAACTTTGGCGATCAATATTCACACCCAGACCAGCAATCCCAGAGCCTGATTGTGTGTAATAGATATTGTCCTTGTATTCTTCTGCAACCTTAGAATAGTTGGAGCTGGTAGGGTAAAGACGGGCATAACTATAAGCTCCACTAGTGAAGTTACGCTCTAGCGACTCCTGATCTGATCCATCATAGTAAGCTAGATTGATAGTATCTAGGTGGACATTTTCTTTATCCCAATATTGCTCATTTTTTACAAACTCTACAGAAGATTTTGCAGTCAACCCTTTCAACAAGAATGGACCATTATAAAGCAAGGATGTCGGATCTGTTGGTTTAGCAAAATCGCTTCCTTTTGATGTTTCGAATTCTTCATTCAGAGGCCAGAAAATAGAATAGGTCAACTTAGAGTTCCAGAACGGTTCAGGCTGGTTCAAAGTGTATTGTAACGTATAATCATCAACCGCCTTGACACCAACTGTTGAAAAATCTGTTGAAGTTCCTGATAGATAATCTGCCAAGCCTTTAACCGAATTTTCAGCTAAATACATAGCTTCTGATTTTTTATCTGCTGCGTGTTTTAAACCGTTCACGAAATCTTTAGCCGTCACCTCTGCATATTCTTCTCCATCAGAGGTAAACCATTTAACCCCTTTACGAATCTTATAAGTGTAGGTCAAACCATCCTTAGAGACTTCCCAATCCTCTGCAACTGCAGGAGCAAGATTACCGTAATTATCGTTAGTGAATAAACCATCAATCCCATTTGAAGTCACTACTGTTGTACTATTTTTACTTGAAATCAGGTAGTCCAAGGTTTCTGGGTCTGCTGTATAAACATAGCCATAAGCTTTAGGGGCTGATGAATCAGATGATTTTGAAGAACTGCATGCTGCAAGTACACCTGCTGCTAATAAAACAAGACCTGCTGTAGCAAATACACGATTTTTTTTCATTTTCTACTCCTCTGTTTATGTGAATTATAGATTGACAACCATTATATCACATTATCCATTAAAAATCAAACAAATTTTCAGAATATTTAGGCTTGTTGGCACAAATTTTTCATTTTTTTTTGAATATATGATTCAAATTGTCGTTCGAAGTGTCAAAGACTACAGTGAAAATAGGAAATTTGACGCAGAAACTTTGGAGTTTAGGAAGACATACAGTAAAATGAAATACGGACGGAACAATGTGATTTTGGAATTCAAATTAAATTATAACAATATTGTAGAAGTATCATTCTAGTATTCAAGATTCAGTTTACTATGTCTTTTCACACCAACCTTATTCCGAATTCAATTACTTTTGTGATTTACATATATAGATTAAGACTATCTTTTATACTTTAAAATTTCTCGCTACCTTATCCACTATATGCTCCTCGCTATCACGTTTCTATTCATAGCCTACGATTTCACTATTGCTTTCTCTGACAATTCTTATTTCCTGCGTCAGACTTAAAACGATCTATCCCCAGACCATTTTAATCCGCTACCTCACGATAGTCAGGCTTGGGGAGCGCTATTGTATTCACCGGTAGTGGATCCCTACAGAGGACTTACACCTCAGATGCACGACATGCCCATCGTATAAAAAAATCTCCTACCCAAGGTAGAAGATTTCAAACTTATAAAACTTAATCCGTCATGTCCGATACCAACATTCGATGCTCCAATGGAATACTGCACATAACTAGCAAGAAAATAAAGCCTGACTGAATCCAGAAGAGAGCCAAGTCAAAAATTCCGTGCACAGCAACCACTGTAAGGAAAGATAGATAAAGGCCGATAATCGGACGTTTCCCCGACTCCTGACTCATATCCATCATCAAGCGAACAGGAGCAACAGAAGACAAAACTAATAAAATGGTACCCACAATTCCATAACTCAGAATCGTATCAATATAAAGACTGTGGGCATGTTCATGATAAGGAGCATGTATCCGAGGATAAGAGTGCATATAGGTCAATGGCCCTTCACCCCAAAAAGGATTTTGCTTAAACAAGGCCATCCCAGCATCCCAGATAGAAATGCGTTCTTCCATAGAAGAGTCTAAAGTACCCATTCGAACTCCCAAATCACTAGAAAAGAGGAAACTCAAACCAATCGCGAAGACCCCAATACTAAGCCAAAAAGCCTTCCAGTTTTTAATAGTCGTAAAGAGATAGATAATTGCTCCAGCGATAATAGCAGGAAAGGCAGTTCGATTTTGAGTAAAGTTCAAACCAAAGAGATTAACAAAGCCTGCAATCACACAGAATACTTTCAACCAATTCAACTTGGTCGTTGTAAACAGATAGAAAGCAATCATAATACAGAAACAACAAATAATTCCATAATAATTAGGATTAAAGAAGGTCACTTCTGCCCGGTTCTGATGCCACACCTGCATATTGGGTGAAAGAAAAGCATAGTTAAATTTCTTCACAATTTGGAAATGTTCTAAACTGGCAAAAGCAGCTGACAAGACACTACCAAACAAGACGAACTGCAAAATCAATCGAAAGAATTTATGGGATAAAATCGACTGATAGTGCAAAAAGAAAATAGTAAATAGAAACATTCCTACTGAAGCCACAAGACCCATCCAATTTTGTGCAAGAATGGATATAACAGTACTATAGCTAAGAAAAAGAAGCAGCATCGGATGCTCCCCCATTTTCTGAAGAATACTTTTCATGTCTCCTGTAAAAATCAAACTGATAATATATAAACAGAGTACAACTACAAAAAGATAAAAGGGTAAAAAGATACTTAGGATAATTCCCAATAAAATCAGCTCTTTACTAGACAACCCCTTCAGCTTTTCAATAAAGCCTATTGATTTCAAAATGAATCCTTTCTCTCCAAATCAGCTGATTCAGATAATAGTAAGCTATCCTATATTGTACCACTTTTTTAGCAATTTGAAAACAAAGGAAACGTTTTCCAAAATAAAAACCCTATTTTATCCACCATATCAAGGCTTCAAAATGATACTTCAACTCCATTCTCAATTACCCGATAAGTCTGATTTTGCAAATCAATTTCTACTACTGCTGTTACGGACTTATCTTTATTTTGACGTTTGATTACAATGCTGTGAGCTGTTGGTGTCTCTATCTCAGTAGTCCCTTCTAGATCAAAGGCTTCTGAACGGTTACGGAAAGAAAATAGATTGAGAAGGGCCTTCACAACAGGTCGTTGCACTTCTTTTGCTATTTCCTCGTTGCTATAGTAATGACGATTAATATTTCGACCTTCTTTAGTTTCTTCTAATAATTTCAAGTCATTCTTGCCTGCTAATAGACCCACATAGTAAACCTGAGGAATACCTGGGGCAAAAGCTTGAATTAGACGAGCGAGAAAATACTTGACATCATCATCTCCAAGCGCTGAATAGTAGGTTGAATTGATTTGGTAGATATCTAAGTTGTTATACTCGGCACTAGAGTACTTACGTTTGACATTGGCTCCAACCTTATAGAGTTCATTTGAAGCATAGTCAATCTCCTCATCGGTCAGGATATCCTTGACATCTACTACTCCAATCCCATCATGGGTATCTAGCGTCGTAAATTGCTTCATCGGGCTCATCTTTAACCACTTAGCCAAACGCTCTGTTCTGGAACTGTAAAGAGTATAAAGTGTCACCATTGGAAGAGCAAAATCATAAACATAGTAATCATGGTCTGCTATTTTAAACTGAATCGAATAGTGTTCATGAATCTCAGGTAAAAGCTCTGTCCCATACTCAGCAGCGATATCTCGAACTTTGTCCAATAAATCCCAAATATCTGGTTCCACAAAGAAATCATTAGTATCCAATTTCTTCACTGCATAAGCAAAGGCATCTAGACGAATCAAATCACACCCATTACTTGCCAAGTGCTGAATGGTCTTACGGATAAATTCCATCGTTACTTCTTTGGTCACATCAAGATCAATCTGCTCCTCACCAAAGGTATTCCACAAATGTTCCACTGAACCATCTTCAAACACAATCTCTTGCTTTGGTGCACGATCCTTACGCTTGTAAATTAAATCTACATCAGACTGTGTCGGACGGTTTTCTGGCCAAAACTTATCCCAGTTTAAAAAGAGATCTTTAAATTCACTGGCTTCATGTTTTTCTTGATAGTCCTTATAATACTTGGATTGACGAGAAATATGATTAATCATAAAATCAAACATAAGATAATATTTCTCACCTAAACGCTTAACATCCTCCCAATCACCAAAAGCTGAGTCCACTTCGTCGTAGTCAACTGGCGCAAATCCACGATCACCTGTTGATGGGAAAAATGGTAAAAGGTGAACTCCTCCAATAGCATCTCCAAAATGCTCTTCCAAATTATCATATAAGTCTTTAAGATTATTTCCAAGGCTATCAGAATAGGTAATCAACATGGTTTTATTTTGAATTGGCATCATTACTCTCCTTTTTCTAATTGAAGCCAAGTCTCATATGATCTGGCTTCGTAAATCAAATTCATGTTATACTCTTCGAAAATCTCTTCAAACCACGTCAGTGTCGCCTTACCGTAGGTATGGTTACTGACTTCGTCAGTTTCATCCACAACCTCAAAACAGTGTTTTGAGCAACCTGCGGCTAGCTTCCTAGTTTGCTCTTTGATTTTCATTGAGTATTACTTCACTGCCCCGTTGCTTATTCCTGCGATGATATGGCGTTGGAAGAAGAGATAGACAATGGTGATACTGATAATGCCGACCACGTAAGAGGCAAAGCTTGGTCCGTAGTCGTTGAAATATTGGCCTGCGTAGTTGTATTGGAACAAAGGCAGAGTCCACATTTTGGAATCCCGGTTCAAGACAAGGAGTGGCAACATGAAGTCATTCCAGAACCAAAGGGCATTGATGATCATGGTTGTCGCATGCATCGGTTTCATCATTGGGAAGATGATGCGGAAATAGGTTGTAAATTGATTAGCCCCATCGATCTCTGCTGCTTCATCCAGACTTTCTGGAATCGAGATTTTGATATAGCCAACATAGAGAAAGAGGGTCTGTGGAATCGCATAGGTCAAGTAGAGCAAGATCAAACCAAAGGTATTAGCCAAACCGAGTTTACTCATCATAACCGTAATCGGAATCATGATGACTTGGAAAGGTACGAAGATTCCGAGGATTAAGAGGGTATACATGATGGTAAAGGCTTTTCTTTTACTCATATTGCGAGCGATGGAGTAGGCTGCCATAGGGATAAAGATCATTACTGCAAGTAAAGACAAGACAGTGATGACGACAGAGTTCCAATAATAGCCTCCAATCCCATCAGCTAAGAGACGGCTAAAGTTGTCCCATGTGAAGTTGGTTGGAAAGCCAAAGAAATTATCTACAATATCCTTAGTGGATTTGAAGGAACTAAAGAGGGTAGCAAGGAGCGGCACTAAAATCAGAACCGATCCTAGAATCAATAGAATGTATTTGCCAATCAGGGCTTTTCTTTCATCTTGTTTCATCATGCTTCTCCTCTTAAATTTCAAATTTCTTAGATACTCTCAATTGGATGATCGAAATCACTACAATTAAGAAGAACAAGATTACGGCAATGGCATTGGCATAACCGAATTGGTTGTTTTTAAAGGCATAGTTATAAACCAAGAGCCCAAGTGAGGTTGTGGCATTGTTTGGACCACCACCGGTCATGGCAAAGACTTGGTCAAAGGCAGTCAGCCCACCTTTTAGGGCTAGGATAAAGACTATAGAGACACTTGGTAGCAAGTAAGGCAATTCAATGTTCCAGAAAACTTGCTTGCTAGTCGCACCATCAATCCTTGCTGCCTCTGTAATCTCAGTTGGAATAGATTGCAAACCAGCTAGGAAGATGATGATGGGCATAGCCACCCCTTGCCAAAGAAGGACAAAGACAGCCGCAAAGATTGCTCCCCACTTAGTCCCTAAAAGACTGGTTTGGAGAAATTCAATATGAAGGGCATTCCCAATCGCTGGAAGACCGTAGTTGAAGACTTGCTTGAAGATCAAAGCCACTGTCAAACCAGATAAAACAGCTGGGAAGAAGAACCAAGCACGGAAGAAGGTTTGGCCTTTGATTTTAGAGTTCAAGACACGCGCAATGAAGATCCCGAGTGCAATCTCACCAACCACCATGGCAATCGTAATGATTGCGGTAAAGCCAATCGCATTCATGAATTTTGGATCCATGAAGAGGAGCTTAAAGTTGTTTAAGCCGACAAATTTGTAGTTGTAAGTCAATCCTGTCCAGTTGGTAAAACTGTAAAAGGCTCCTTGAAACATCGGCACATAGAAGAAAATTGCTTGTAACAAGAGGGGGATGACCACAAAAGCCCATGCCCAATATTTTTGTAATACTTTTTTCATAGTCTCTCTACTCCTAATCCACATCCGCTTTCATCGGGTTAAAGAAGGCATTCAAATCATTGACCATGCCTTGTTTATCACCGGTCAAGACATAGTTCATGGTCAAGGTATGGAAGTCTGCTTCACTGGTCCAGTATTGTTGCAACCAGACCAAGTGACGATCCGTAAAGGCATATTCGGTCATACCAGCAAGCGGTGAATCTTCTCCTGCTTGTTTGACCCCTTCGATCGCTGTTGGAGATCCGTCCACATCGTAGTATTTTTGCATGACTTCTGGACGGGTCATATATTCCACAAAGGCATTGGCTTCTTTTGGATGTTTGGTGGTGGCTGAGATAGACCATGCCAAGTCTCCCGCACCAACGGTTAAGCTTTGTCCTTTTTCTTTTCCTGGAATCATGAAGGTCCCAATCTTAAAGTTCGGTTTTTGTTCATTAATCGCTGTGATCGCCCAAGACCCATTTGGTGTCATGAAGACATCCCCACGTGCGAAGGCTCCGATAACATCGGTATAGCCAGCACCTTCCCAGTTCTTTTGCTTAGAGCCATTGATGCGAAGGATGTCCATGACCTTGATATCATCTTTCATAATCGGATCCGACAATTTAATGGCATTTGGTTGAGAATAACGAAGGTATTGATTTGCTTCTTTTCCTCCACCTGTTGCTGTCGCAAAGGCTAATTGATTGTAACCATTGAGTGTCCAAGCATCTGCACCTGCAATTCCAAATGGTGTTTGTCCTTTAGCAACGATATCTTTGACTAACTGTTCAAATTCATCCCAGGTTTCAGGAACCTTCAAGCCCAGTTCTTCGAATTTATCTTTGTTGTAGTAAATTCCATAAGCATTAGCTGTAAAAGGAACGTTGTAAACTTTTTCGTTTACAGCATATTTTTCAGCGTAGCCATTTTTCACGCGTTTCAGGTAGTCTTTGTTGCTCAAATCTTCAAAGACACCTGCTTTTGCCCATTCTTGCAGTTCGATGGACTGTGGGTAAATATTGACCACATCAGGCACATCTCCTGCGAGAACGCGTGTCTTCAATACTTCACCAGCATTTGGTACATTGACGACTTTGACCTTGATCTTAGGGTTTTCCTTCTCAAAATCACGAGTGATTTCTTCCAAGGTTTTGGTCATTTCTTTTTTCTGGTTGAAATACTCGATGGTCACTGTGCCATCCGCAGATTTACCATAGTTGGAGCAAGCGCCGAGCCCAACCAAAGCTAAACCTGTAGTTGCAAGAAGTCCGATTTTTTTATACCATTCCATTAGAAAGCCTCCTTTATAAATTTATACACCCTTATCATAGTCTTCTAAAAATATACTGTCTACTCAAAAAATCTCCTTGGGATAAGATAACAGTTAGGCCCGCATACATTAGTTCTGCACCTGAGTAAACTTCGCCATTTTCCTGTAATTTATATAGTCCCTCTTCATCCAAATCTTTTAATTTTAAAGTTGTTTCCATGGTCTCTACAACAGATAAAACGCGAACGTAGGTTACAATCGTTTGATTTCCGTAATTAAATTGTACAGCTGCTTCATTGGATACAGTATCAGGATTAATTAGTCTATACTGCTGTCCTAACTGAACTACTGGTCGTAATTCTTTATACAAGTTCACCTGATTAGCAATCGTAGCTTTCTCTTCATCTGATAAATTTGTCAAATCAAGTTCATAGCCCAAATTTCCCATCATTGCTACAAGGCCACGTGTTTCTAATGGTGTCATTCGTCCCATCTGATGATTCGGTACTGCTGACACATGAGCCCCCATAGAAATGGTTGGATAGAGATAGGATGAACCGTATTGAATTGGTAAACGTGCAATGGCATCAGTATTATCACTAGCCCAGACTTGTGGGAAATAGCGCATCATACCAAGATCATTTCGTCCACCACCACCAGAGCAGGACTCAAAGAGAATATGGCTGTGCTTCTCTGTCAGATAAGAAACGAGTTCGTAAAGCCCCAGCATGTACTGATGAGATTGCATCTGTGTCTCTAGATAAGTTAATCCATTCCCTAGCTTAGTGATATTGCGGTTCATATCCCATTTAATGTAATCAATATCATGATAAGATAGGAGTTGATCTAAGACACTTTTCAAGTATTCTACTACCTGAGGATTGGCAAGATTAAGTACTAATTGATTCCGAGAATAAGTATGCTCATAGTCAGGAACCTGAATAGCCCAGTCAGGATGTCGACGATACAAATCACTATCTACAGAAATCATTTCGGGTTCTAACCAAAGTCCAAACTGCAAACCTCTTTCATGGATAGCTGAAATCAGACTTTCTAGACTTCCACCCAGTTTTTCCTCATTAACAACCCAATCACCTAAAGCACGATTATCATCAAAACGATTGCCAAACCAACCATCATCTAATACAAAAAGTTCAATGCCAACTTTCTTAGCTTCATCTGCTAACTCTAACAGTTTTTCTCTCTGAAAGTCAAAGTAAGTAGCTTCCCAGTTATTGATTAGAATTGGACGTTCTTTTTTAGAAAATTCACTTAGCATAATGTGCTTCAGTACAAAATTCTGACTTTCATGACTAATACCAGTTAATCCCTGATCTGAATGAGTCACTAAAGCTACCGGTGTTTCAAAGTATTCCTCAGGGGCTAACTTCCAAGAAAAGTTTTCTGGATTAATGCCAATAGCCACCCGAACTTCATTCAATTGATTTTTTTGAACAAAAGCTTCAAAGTTGCCACTATACATTAGTTGAATAGCAAACACATTCCCAGCATCCTCTGTGACTCCTTGTTCGCATAGTAGAAGAGCTGGTGTTTGAGCATGACCAGAAGCACCTCGGTTTGAACTAATCGAAAAGATTCCTTGTTCTACCTGTTGACGTCTAACAGTCTTTTCACGAGCATAAGCACCCTGCAGAGTTGCTATTTCATAATCTGCAGCTGGAAAATCAGCCATAAAAGAAAAATCTTTATGGATGACAACTTCCTGATTACTATTATTATCTAATTTACTGTAGCTAGTAATAGTCGCATCATTATTAAAAGTAGTATAATACAAAGTCAGACTAAGTTGAGCCTTAGAATCTTCTAACATTAAGACAAGAGTCTCTGTATCGTCCATGCTATGTGGAGAAGGTAAGCCCTGTGGACCATTCTGACCTTTTAAAATCTTTGCTTCTACAAATCGAAAGTCTGTTACTTCAGTTACACTATGCTGAACCTGTATAGTTGGTTTCCTAAAATCTCCTAAGCCATGTTGTCCAAAAATCTGTCGCTGAGTATCTAAACTAAAGGTTCGATTAGTAGCCGTTGGATTTCCTGAAAAGGCATGGTCTCGTTCATAAACACTATTGGAACCTTTATAGTTCTTAATAGTCTTTCCTAAATGTTTCAAAAGTAAGTAGCCATTTCGATTTTCAATAATCAAACTTAGATTTTTACTCTCAACATAAAATAGATTATTCTCTATCCTAACTCCCATTTACTTCACCTCATCACTTTATTGATTATATTTTATCACCTGAAATCGCTTTCCAAAATAGAAAAATGTCTCAAGAATATGGTAAAATGTTAGGTAGGAGGTAGCACATGTTAGTTTTTTCAGAATACCAGACTGGAACAATCGACCTTGCCCTAAGCTTTTATGGATATGAGGAATGCACACCTAATTACTCTTTTGGTCCAGCCATTCGTGATACATACGTCCTACATTACATTACTAAAGGACAAGGAAAATTTCATTACAAGGATAAAATTGTTGATTTAAAAGAAGGAGATTTCTTTCTATTAAAACCAGAGGAACTAACCTTTTATCAAGCAGATAGTAAAGAACCTTGGGCCTACTACTGGTTAGGAATCACTGGAGGGAAATCCCCTGATTATTTTGCTCTTTCTCAAATTTCTGATCAATCCTATCTCATCCAATCTGAAACTTGTCATACCCAGACTACTGCAAAACTCATCTCAGACATTGTCCGCTTCGCTCAGATTACAAAATCAAGTGAATTAGCTCAACTCCATATCATGGGACAACTTCATGAACTGATGTTTCATCTGGGAACTATTGCTCCCAATCAGAAAAAAAAGAATATTTCATCAACCCACCAACTCTATCTTGAATGCAAACGATTAATTGATAGCCACTATCCTCAATCACTTACAATTCAAGATTTAGCAAAAGAACTATCCGTTCACAGAAGCTACTTATCAAGCGTATTCAAAGAATTTAATACCTTATCACCCAAAGAATACCTACTCTACGTTCGAATGCACCGAGCTAGACAACTTCTCGAAAATACCCAAGAGTCCATCAAGGTAATTGCATACTCGGTAGGTTTTTCAGATCCACTCCATTTTTCGAAAGCTTATAAACAATACTTTAATCAGACTCCAAGTCATACAAGAAAAGAATACTCTCAATACCAACTAGTGAGAAAGGCAACATTATGAAATCCTACCAAGCTGTCTACCAAATCCTATCTAAAGAAACCGACTATATCAGCGGAGAAAAAATCGCAGAAAAACTATCCCTAAGCCGAACATCAATTTGGAAAGCTATCAAGCGACTAGAACAAGAAGGCATTGAAATTGATAGTATCAAAAATAGAGGATATAAACTAATGAATGGTGACCTTATTCTTCCAGAGATTCTAGAAGAAAATCTTCCAATTAAAGTCAGCTTTAAACCCGAAACAAAATCAACACAACTAGATGCAAAAGAAGCAATTGATTTAGGCCATGAAGCAAATACCCTCTATCTAGCTTCCTATCAAACAGCAGGCCGAGGACGTTTTCAACGTTCCTTCTACTCACCACAAGGTGGTATTTATATGACACTCCATCTTAAACCAAATCTCCCCTATGACAAATTACCATCCTACACACTACTTGTAGCTGGAGCTGTCTACAAAGCTATTAAGAACCTAACTTTAATAGATGTCGACATAAAATGGGTCAATGATATCTATCTAAACAATCATAAAATTGGAGGAATCCTTACTGAAGCAATGACCTCTGTAGAAACTGGCTTAGTCACAGATATCATTATTGGAGTAGGTATCAATTTCACTATTAAAGACTTCCCTCAGGAATTAAAAGAAAAAGCTGCCAGCTTATTTAAAGCTACAGCTCCTATAACAAGGAATGAATTGATCATAGAAATCTGGCGTGCTTTCTTCGAAACACCAGCAGAAGAGCTATTATACCTATACAAAAAACAGTCATTCATTCTAGGAAAAGAAGTCACTTTCACACTACAGCAAAAAGACTACAAGGGACTTGCTAAAGACATCTCAGAAAATGGAAAACTTTTAGTTCAATGTGATAACGGAAAAGAAATCTGGCTAAATAGTGGCGAAATTTCTCTCAATAGTTGGAAGTAAAATAACACAATTATAATATAAGGCTCTATAATATTTGTAGTGGGTAAATCCCCTATGGATATTATGGAGCCTATTTTTGTGTAGAAAAAAAGTCCCATATGACCTATAATGAAAAGCGACAAAACAACTCATTAGAAAGATTCATATGGAACAATTACATTTTATCACAAAATTACTAGACATTAAAGACCCTAATATCCAGATTTTAGACATCATCAATAAGGATACACACAAGGAAATCATCGCCAAACTGGACTACGACGCCCCATCTTGCCCTGAGTGCGGAAACCAATTGAAGAAATATGACTTTCAAAAACCTTCTAAAATTCCTTATCTTGAAACGACTGGTATGCCTACTAGAATTCTCCTTAGAAAACGCCGTTTCAAGTGCTATCACTGTTCAAAAATGATGGTCGCTGAAACTTCTATCGTCAAGA